>OLRX01000351.1_pt1 | contig 43346 bp, 39 predicted proteins | sample 1672991 | NCBI WGS metagenome assembly OLRX01 (sample SAMEA3136744, study PRJEB25190) | human gut metagenome | biome: human gut; feature: human-associated habitat; material: faeces | place: Austria | collected 2013
ATGCCATCGGCTCTGACGAGCTGGGCCGGGCCAAGATCGATTACGACAAGTGCGTATCCTGCGGCATGTGCCTGGTAAACTGCCCCTTTGGCGCCATTGCGGACAAAGGGCAGATCTTCCAGCTCATCCATTCCATCAACCGCGGCGACCGCGTCATCGCCATCGTAGCGCCGGCATTTGTCAACCAATTCGGCCCCGAGCTGACGCCGGAAAAGGTAAAGCCCGCCATGAAGATGCTGGGCTTTGACGATGTGGTGGAGGTGGCCATCGGCGCAGACCTGTGCACCATTGAGGAGGCCCACGACTTTATGGAGAAGGTGCCGGAAAAACAGCCCTTTATGGCGACTTCCTGCTGCCCCTCCTGGTCCGTGATGGCCAAAAAGCTCTTCCCCACCCTGGCCCCGTATATTTCCATGGCGCTGACGCCCATGGTGCTCACGGCGCGCCTGATGAAAAAAGAGCATAAAAACTGCCGCGTGGCCTTCATCGGCCCGTGCGCTGCCAAAAAGCTGGAGGCCAGCCGGCGCACCATCCGCAGCGATGTGGACTTCGTGCTGACCTTTGAAGAATTGATGGGCATGTTCCAGGCCAAGGGCATCAACTTTGCCGAGGTAGAGCCTGGCGAGCCGTTTACCGACTCCACCGCAGCGGGCCGTGGGTTTGCCGTGGGCGGCGGCGTTGCCCAGGCCGTGGCGGACTGCATCAAGCAGATCGATCCGGACCGCGAGGTCAAGGTTCAATCCGCCCAGGGCCTGCACGACTGCAAGCGGATGCTTATGCTGGCCAAGGCCGGCAAATACGACGGTTACCTGCTAGAGGGCATGGGATGCCCCGGCGGCTGCGTAGCCGGCGCAGGCACCCTGCAGCCCATCGCCAAGGCTTCGGCCAGCGTAAAGCAGTATATGAACAAGGCCGAGCACAAGATCGCCTCCGAAAGCCAATACAGCATCGCATTGGATAAATTGGATTGATTTTTTCCGTACACCAAGGGTCGCGGCACAGCCGCGGCCTTTTTTGTTTGCCTTGCTCTATAAAAGCATTTATAGTAGGTGTTGATCTTGCAAACGAAGGGAGATGCGCCGTGAAACATATCATTTTCGACATTGGAAACGTCCTTCTGGATTTTCAGCCGCAAAAATTTTTGAAAAAATACTTTGCAGCCCCTGTGGCAGACGATTTGAAAGCCATAGTCTTTGACAGCCGGGCGTGGGCCGCCTTGGATAAGGGGCTTTTGACGACCCGGGATGCGATCCATATTCTGTCCAATCAATCCCCCTCATATCGGGACGAGATCGCCTTTGTCTTGCAGAATTGGACGCAAATGCTGACCCCGCTGGCGCAGAATGTGGCTGCTGCCAAGGCGTTAAAGCGCAGCGGGTACGCGCTGTATCTCCTATCCAATTTCCATAAAGAAGCCTGGGAAACCGTGCTTGCCCGCTATGATTTTTTCCGCCTGTTTGACGGCCGCGTCATTTCCTGCTATGAGCACTGCACAAAGCCCGACCCCAAAATTTACCGGCTGCTTTTGCAGCGTTATCAACTCAATGCAGGCGATTCCCTTTTCATCGACGACATGCCCGCCAACATCCAAGCCGCCGAAACCGTCGGCCTGCATGGGCTGTGCCTGCCCCATGGCACGGATCTGCGCCCGGCGCTGCAAACGCTTGGCTTGCTCTAAAACCCAGCGCGTATTTTAAAGGGCGGCTTTTCCCTCTTGCATCATCCGCCTGCAACCCGCTAAAAAGCAAAAAACTTTTTCTTTTTTTCGCTTGACAAGCTCTTATCGATTGTGTATGTTAAACATAGATCGTATGACTGACGGAGTTTGTGGAGCACACCACATGGAGTATGATCTTGTAGGGGCCGACCGTCTGGGCACACTATGCCTAGGGGTGCGGCTTTTTCTATTTCCCCGCAAAAGGAGGCGTGCTATGAAAGGCGCTGTTCATTCCATCGAATCCATGGGCTTGGTAGACGGCCCCGGCATCCGTACCGTCGTCTTTTTGCAGGGGTGCCGGCTCAGGTGCCGGTTTTGCCATAACCCGGATACCTGGCAGCTTTCCGGCGGCGAAGAGATTTCGCCGGAAGCGCTGATGCAGAAGATTCGCCGCTTCAAACCCTATTTTGCGCGCAGCGGCGGCGGGGTCACCTTTTCCGGCGGCGAGCCGCTTTTGCAGCCGGAGTTCCTGCTGGCAATGCTGCGGCTGTTAAAGCAGGAGGGCATCCATACCTGTTTGGATACCGCCGGCGCAGGTTTGGGAGACTATACCGAGATCCTGCGCCATACCGACCTGATTCTCTACGATGTCAAGCACGTCACAGAGAGCGGCTATCTGGATATGACAGGCCGGCCCATGGCCGAGACCCAGGCCTTTTTGGCCGAGGCCCAGCGCCTTGGCATTCCGTTGTGGATCCGACATGTCCTGGTGCCGGGGTTCACGGACAGCCGTGCGCACCTGGCACAGCTAAAGCGCTTTGTCGATTCTTTGCAGCATGTGCAAAGGGTAGAGCTTTTGCCCTATCATCTGCTGGGCGTACACAAATACGAGACCATGCAGCTGCCCTATTCCCTCTCCGGCGTTCCGGCGATGGATCAGGAGAAGGCCGCGCAGCTGCAAGAAGAGTTTTTTCCCCAATTCCCCCCAACCTAAAGGAGGTATATGTTATGGAACAATGGAAAGGATTTGCACCTGGCGTTTGGCAGGACGAAATCAATGTCCGCAACTTTATTCAGAAGAACTACACGCAGTACACCGGCGACGATTCGTTTTTGCAGCCGCCCACCGAAAAGACCAAAAAAGTATGGGGCAAGTGTGAAGAGCTTTTGCGCCAAGAAATGAAAAACGGCGGCGTGCTGGATGTCGAAACCAAGATCATCTCCGGCATTGACAACTTTGCCCCCGGCTATATCGACCAGGAAAACGAGGTCGTCGTCGGCCTGCAAACCGATGCGCCGCTCAAGCGCATCGTAAACCTCTACGGCGGCATGCGCATGGCCAAAAGCTCGCTGGAACAATACGGCTATCAGCTGGACCCCGCCATTGAAGCGCATTTTTCCGAATACCGCAAAACGCACAACGAAGGCGTGTTCGACGCCTATCCCAAGCGCACCCGCGTAGCGCGCCACGCCGGGCTTTTGACCGGCCTGCCGGATGCTTACGGCCGCGGGCGCATCATCGGCGATTACCGCCGCGTAGCGCTGTATGGCATAGACCGGCTCGTGGCGGAAAAGAAAAAGGATCTGGATGCGCTGGACGGCCCGATGACCGAAGACCGCATCCGCGCCCGCGAAGAGGTTTCCATGCAGATCCGCGCCCTGGGCGAAATCAAGTCCATGGCCCAAAAATACGGCGTGGACCTTTCCCAGCCCGCCGGCAGCGCGCAGGAAGCGTTCCAGGCCGTCTACTTTGCATACCTGGCCGGTATCAAGGAAAACAACGGCGCCGCTACCAGCCTCGGCCGCACCTCTACGTTTTTGGATATCTATGTGCAGCGTGATTTGGACAACGGGCTCATCACCGAAGCGGAAGCGCAGGAATTGGTCGACCAATTCATCATCAAGCTGCGCCTGGTGCGCCATCTGCGCACGCCGGAGTACAACGAGCTCTTCGGCGGCGACCCTACCTGGGTCACCGAATCCATCGGCGGCATCGGCATCAACGGCAAATCGCTTGTTACGAAAAACTCCTTCCGCTATCTGCATACCCTCATCAACCTCGGCACCGCGCCAGAGCCCAATCTTACCGTCTTGTGGAGCGAGCATCTGCCGGAGGCGTTCAAGCAATACTGCGCGAAGATCTCCATTGCCACCGATTCCATCCAGTATGAAAACGACGACGTCATGCGCCCGATTTACGGCGATGATTACGCCATTGCCTGCTGCGTCTCTGCAATGAAGGTCGGTAAGCAGATGCAGTTCTTTGGTGCACGCTGCAATTTGGCCAAGTCCCTCTTATATGCCATCAACGGCGGCATAGACGAAAAGAAGGGCGATCTTGTGGTGCCGGGCATTGAGCCCATCACCGACGAGGTGCTGGATTTCAACAAGGTGCTGAAAAACTATTACAAGGTGCTGGAATATGTAGCGGAGCTATATGTGGACACCGTCAATATCATCCATTATATGCACGATAAATACGCCTACGAGGCCAGCCAGATGGCGCTGCACGATACCGATGTAGAGCGCCTGACCGCCTTTGGCATCGCCGGCCTGTCCGTAGCGGTGGATTCCCTGTCCGCCATCAAGTATGCTAAGGTAAAGCCGATCCGCGATGAAAACGGCGTGGCGGTGGATTTTGAGACCGTGGGCGATTTCCCCAAATACGGCAACGACGACGACCAGGTGGACGACCTGGCCGTGCAGGTCGTAACCAAGTTCTCGGAGGAATTGAAAAAGCATCCGCTGTACCGCGACGCCATCCATACCCTGTCCGCGCTGACCATCACCAGCAACGTGATGTATGGCAAAAAGACCGGCACCACGCCGGATGGCCGCAAGGCCGGCGAGCCGCTGGCGCCGGGCGCCAACCCGATGCACGGCCGCGATATCCACGGCGCGCTGGCTTCGCTGAATTCCGTGGCCAAAATTCCTTACCGCGATGTGTGCCAGGACGGCGTTTCCAACACCTTCTCCATCGTGCCGCAGGCGTTGGGTAAGGATGAAGCGCAGCGGGAAAACAACCTCGTTGCCATCCTGGACGGCTACTTTGTGCAAGGCGCGCATCATCTGAACGTCAACGTTTTGAACCGCGAAACGCTGATCGATGCGATGGACCATCCCGATAAGTATCCCACGCTGACCATCCGCGTTTCCGGCTATGCAGTCAACTTCAACCGCCTGACCCGCGAACAGCAGGAAGAGGTCATCAGCCGTACCTTCCACCAGGCCATGTAACCATCTGCAAAACAAACAACGCCCGCAAAAAACGGGCGTTGTTTTTCTTTTAGCGCAAAGCCTGCATCCATGTCTCCACATCGGAAAAAAAGCGGCATAGATGGTAACCGTCCCCTGCGGCATGGTGCAGATTCAGCGACAAAGGCAGCATCAGCCGCCCCTCTTTTTCTAGGTACCGGCCCCAGGTAATCACGGGTGCCAGGTAAGTGCCCTTATCGAAAACATGCATGTCAAAGCTGCGGTAATGCGTCCATGGCAGGCAGGATACATCAAAGGTATTGGGTGGGATCTCTGTCTGCTCAAATCCCCTGTACGTGGCAAAGCGGCGTTTATCCTCGCAAAACCGCTGGTAAAACGTCTCGAAGCACGGGCTGTAAGCTGTAACCAGTTTCACAAAACGCTCGTCTTCCTTATGAAAATGCGCGTAATACGGCGAAACAAATGTCCATGTGCCTGCCTCGCCCTGTGCATTGTACCCCATACGCAATTCTTCCCGCTGGTTTACCGCCGCGCTTACCACCCACAGCATCGAAGGATAAAATGAACAACCTCTTTTTTTAAGCGCATTTACAAATGCCGTGACGTCCAGTTCCACCGTCATGCTCATCACGCAGCGAAGCTCGTCGATAAAATGGCAGAATATCTCCGCCCTGTCCCATGTATCCATATCCTTTTTCTGAAAAATCATTGTTTTGCCTCCTAAAATTTTGTATTTTAAGAGGCTTTGCCAAGCCCGCGCTTCATTGCCATCTTCCTTTCCGCTGTTTTATGAAGAAGCTCTTTTTCCAGCTTTCCTCTATTATAAAGGAAAAAGGGCCCAAAAGGCCCTTTTTTCTTTTATTGCCTTATTGACCAAATACCTCTTTGGCCTTCTGCATGCGCTCGATAACGGCAACCGAGAACGGGCAGTTCTTCTCGCAGCTGCCGCAGCCGATGCAGTCCGAAGCATGGGTGGCCATGCCGTCGTAATGCGCCTTGACGGTATCCGGCACCGTATCCTCCAGCAGCGCCAGATCCAGGTATTTGTTGACCTGTGCAATGTCGATCTTGGATGGGCACGGCAGGCAGTGGTTGCAGTACATGCACTTGCCCTTGAGCGAATACTTCGGCGTATGGCTCAGCACCTCCGTATAGTCCTTTTCCTCGTCGCTGGCCGTTTCATACGCCAGCGCGGCCTTCACATCCTCCGGTGTCTTGCAGCCCACCAAGGCGCTGGCTACGGCCGGGCGCGTCAATACATACTGGATGCACTGTACCGGCGTCAGCGCCATGCCAAAGGGCGACGTTTCCGCTTTCAGCAGATTGCCCGCCGCCAGGCTCTTCATCACCGTGATGCCTACGCCCATGGATTCGCAGGTTTTATACAGCTGCTCGCGGTCTGGGTGGATCCCGCTCCAATCACGCTGTTGGTAGGTTTCCATATTTGTCAGATCGTCGATGACCACGCCCTCCGGCATCAGATCATAGACCGGGTTGATGCTGAACATCAGCACGTCAATGATTCCGGTTTTCACAGCGCGCTCCGCAATGCCAGGGTTGTGCGAGCTCATCCCGATGGCCTTGATCTTTTCTTCGGCCTTGAGCTGCTTGGCATATTCGATGACCTCCGATTCAAACACGCCCTTATAGTCCTCTTCGGTATCAACAAAATGGATCATGCCGATATCCACATAATCGGTATCCAAGCGCTTCATAAAGTCCTCAAAAAATGTCTTGCAGTGCTCGATGTTGCGCGTGCGGGTATACTGCCCGTTGAGCCAGGCCGCCCCGATATGCCCTTGCAAAATCACCTGCTCCCGGCGGCCCTTTAACGCCTTGCCGATGTTGCTGCGCACCTCCGGCTCGCTCATAAACACGTCCATGATGTTGACGCCGCCGGCCAGGGCCGCGTCGATCACGCTTTTGACCTATTCATACGGCAGCCCCTGAAAATGCTCACAGCCCAGCCCCACTTCGCTGGCCATCAGCCCGCAGCGTCCCAATGTCCTGGTTTTCATGTTCCACACACCCCTTTTTCATAAAGTCCACTCTTCTTCATGGACTCATTGTAGGCCGTATGGGAACAAAAAGTCAATATGGGGAGAAAAAGTTTCCCCTCTTGCAAAAAGAGCCCCCTTCAGGAGGCCCTTTTGTATGCGTATTCTGTCTTAGCCCCGGTTCTGCGGAATGTCCGGCAGGCTGTCAAAGCCGCGCTGCAATTCCTCATCCGTGGGGATATAATCGGTCATCGTACCTTCATGGAAAGAGGTATATGCCGTCATATCAAAATAGCCGGTGCCCGTCAGGCCAAACAAAATGGTCTTTTGCTCGCCGCTTTCCTTGCACTTGAGCGCTTCGTCAATGGCCGCACGGATGGCATGGGAGGATTCCGGCGCCGGCAGGATGGTCTCTTTCTTGGCAAAGTAGACGGCCGCCTCAAATACCTTGGTTTGCTCCACGGAAACCGCTTCCATATACCCATCGTGATACAGCTTGGAAAGGATGGGGCTCATGCCATGGTACCTCAGCCCGCCGGCATGGCTGGCGGAGGGAATAAACCCGCTGCCCAGCGTGTACATACGTGCCATCGGCGTAATCTTGCCGGTATCGCAGTAGTCATACGCATATCTGCCGCGCGTAAACGACGGGCAGGAAGCCGGCTCCACGGCGATGATGCGCGGATCCGCCTTACCCAGCAGCTTATCCTGCATAAACGGCGCAATCAGCCCGGCCAAATTCGAGCCGCCGCCTGCACAGCCGATGATGATATCCGGGTATTCGCCCAGCATCTCCATCGCTTTTTTGCTTTCCAGGCCAATGATGGATTGATGCAGCACCACCTGGTTGAGCACCGAGCCCAGCACATAGCGGCAGCTGTCGCTTGTCACTGCCTTTTCCACGGCCTCGGAAATCGCGCAGCCCAGGCTGCCGGTGGTATTTGGCTTTTCCGCCAAAATTTTGCGGCCGATTTCGGTGGTGCTGCTGGGGCTGGGAATGACCTCGGCATCAAACGTCTGCATGATGGCCTTGCGGAACGGCTTTTGCTCGTAGGAGCCCTTGACCATGAATACCGTCAGGTCCATGCCAAAATACGCGCACGCCTCTGCCAGCGCTGTGCCCCACTGGCCTGCGCCCGTTTCGGTGGTCAGGCTCTTTAAACCCTGCTCTTTGGCATAATACGCCTGGGCGATGGCGCTGTTCAGCTTATGGCTGCCGGAGGTATTGTTGCCCTCAAACTTATAATAGATCTTGGCCGGCGTATCCAGCGCCTTTTCCAGGTTATACGCGCGGATCAACGGCGACGGGCGGTAGATCTTGTACATTTCCTGGATCTCTTCCGGGATATCCACATAGCGCGTCGTATTATCCAGCTCTTGCTTGGCCAGCTCCTTACAGAAAACAGGATACAGGTCCTCTTCCTTGGCCGGCTCCAGCGTTTGGGGATTCAGCATGGGATCGGGCAGCTGTTTCATATCGGCGCGCAGATTGTACCACTGTTTGGGCATCTCCTCTTCGCTCAAAAAGAATCTGTGCGGAATTTTGCTCATGGTGTTTTGCTCCTTTCTTTTTCCTCGGTTTGTATCGTGCCACGCAAATAAAAAAAGCCCTTGCCCCTCTTGGGACAAAAGCCTCTTGCTTCTGCGGTACCACCCAAATTGACGCCGTAGCGTCCGCTCTTATCACAGCCTGGCAGCTGTGTTTCCTTGGTAACGGGGGAAAAGCCCGTCGCATGCTACTCAGCCATCCGGCCGTTCGCACCGCCCTTGGCAGCCCATTCGGCAAAGCGCCCAACACCGCCATTCCACCGCCGGCGGCTCTCTTCAGATGCGCTGTCTTTGCGTACTCTTCTGCTTCATCGGTTTTATGCTCATTTTTCTATACCATAGCAAACCGGCCGCCGGTTGTCAAGCGTCTGTTTGCGCTGTGCACCGGCCGATAAAGGCCGCGGCCTGCTCTCTGAGCAGCTTGGCATCCTCCTCCGTATACAGAAAATGCGTAGAATGGGGCAGCATCAGCACCTGTGTTTCGGGCAGCCTTCGCTGCAGCTCCTGCACGCTTTTTATGCTGACAATCTCATCCCCTTGAGAATGCACCGCGAGTATCGGCACCCTCAACCCCTCTATCTGCCGCCTGGCTTTGCTCGCCATTTTCAGCACATCCATATAGCGCGGCAGCCAGCGCACATAGCCCAAGGCCCTACCCTTTTCTACGCTGTTGTACGCTTCCCCGGCCGCCTCCTCCGCCTGTCGGCTTATCGCGGATTTTAGGTTTTTCCGGATGCATTCGCTCGTCAGGTGTATGCGCAGCGGCGGCGCCAGCAGCACCAGGCCCCGGATGGCGTGTTTTTCCGGCAGCGCATGGTATGCATTGATGGCCAGCAGGCATCCCATAGAGTGGCCCACCAACACGACGTTTTTATACCGCAGCAGCGCATGCCGCACCGCCCTGTTTACTGACCGCTCCCACTCTAGGCGGCCGGACTGCGCAAACGCCTTGGCCGTACTTCCATGCCCCGGCAGCAGTAAGGTCTGTACCGAAATGCCCCCGGCATACAGATGCCGGGCCAGCGCATCGAACTGGTGCGGGCTGCCCGTGATGCCATGGATCAATAGCACGAGGGTATCGGCCAGGGGAGCTTCTATCAAATATGGCTCATGTGTCATCGTTTGTTCCCGTTTCCTTTCTGTCTCGGCCCAGTATAGCACAATGGTTTGTCATTTTTTGTCCACCGCTTGCAAGAATGTGGCAATTTCTCACATTCCCTTCTATTTCGGCATAGCATATCACAGTTTATTTGAAAGGAGCATGCCCATGCGTTTCGGTTGTTACCCTCCAGGATGTCCTCCCTGCTGCTGTCCTCCCCTAGGCCCCACCGGCGCAGCAGGCCCCACTGGTACGGGCGTTACGGGGGCGACAGGCCCTACCGGTCCCACCGGCGCAACTGGCCCTACTGGTACGGGCGTTACAGGGGCGACAGGCGCTACCGGCGCAACTGGCCCTACCGGCGTTGGCATTACGGGGGCGACAGGCCCTACCGGTCCCACTGGCACAGCAGGCCCCACTGGTACGGGCGTTACGGGGGCGACGGGCCCTACCGGTCCCACCGGCGCAACTGGCCCTACCGGTACGGGCGTTACGGGGGCAACAGGCCCTACTGGCCCTACCGGCGCAACTGGCCCTACTGGCGCTTCCGACATTCCCACATCCTTTGCGCAGTTCAACGTGATTCCCAGAGCCTACGAGCATGAAGAGTTTCTATCCTTTTCCGTCTACCAGATTCGCGGGGACGATATTTCTCTTTCCCCTGACAACGATACCCTCATACTCTTACAGCCCGCTTTTTTGTATACGTTTTCCTATGATATACAGTGTGTCTCGGCGCCTGCCAACGTATTTATGGGCATCATCCCGTATATTGCCACCTCCGCTGAGCTGCTGTATGCCAACTTTTCCCAGAGCTCGATAGAAAATGCGCCGCTTTCCTGCAACGGTTCCTTTTCGTTTTATTTTCCGTTTGCTTCCAATATCTCTTTGCAGTTTCGCTGCTCTGAGCCTCTGACCGTGACCGGTTCGTTTACCATCCATCCGGTTGTAAAATAGGCCTCTCCCGTTTCGATACAAAATGTGATATAGTAGCAATAAAGTTTGCATCGTGATGGAGGAGAATCCTATGAGTTTTAAAATGCCCGTCTATACCGCGCCGGATTTTTCCCAGCAGGCCTATAAGGATATGCCCAACGCACGCTGGATCCCCGCCCCTGCCAACGGTGTTGCGCCGGATGATTATCATGCGACCACCATTTTCCCCGAATATTTCAAGATCAACGGTTCGTGGCAGCTGGCCCGGGAAAGCCGGATGGACTGCGTAGCCGTCCTCAGCCGCGGCGTGATCGAGGTAAAAGAATTTCGCCGTTTGAAAAAGGGAGACCTGGTAGCTGTGGGCCGCAGCGAAGACGGCAGTAACGGTATTTATGTGCACGCCACAGCCTTTACCCAGCCGGAAAGCCAAGGGGAGGAATCCTTCGCATTCCGCCAGGGACGTTCGCGGGAAACGGCCTATGCCATGGATTATGATTCCATTTATGATCTGCTTCGCTATGAAAAAGAGCATGGCGGCCATATCACCTGGGTGCTGGGCCCCGCCTGCTGTTTTGACTGGGACGCCCGCCATGCGTTCGCCAAGCTGGTACACGGCGGCTATGTGCAGGCGGTGCTGGCTGGCAATGCCTTGGCCACCCACGACCTGGAAGCGGGCTATCGCTCTACCGCGCTGGGGCAGGATATCTATACCCAGATTTCTCAGCCGGGCGGGCACTACAACCACATCGACACCATCAACCAGGTGCGCAAGGCTGGCTCGATCGAAAAATTCGTTGCTGAGCAAAACATCCAGGACGGCATCATGGCCGCCTGCGTACAGTGCAAGGTGCCGTATGTATTGACTGGCTCTATCCGTGACGACGGGCCGCTGCCGGAGGTCTACGCCGATGTATACGAAGGGCAAAACGCCATGCGGGACCAGGTGAAAAAATCCACCACGGTGATCTGCCTGGCCACAACGCTTCACTCCATTGCAACGGGCAATATGACGCCTTCCTACCGCGTTTTGGCGGACGGCACGGTTCGGCCCGTATATTTTTACAGCGTAGACGTATCGGAATTTGCCGTCAACAAACTGAGGGACAGAGGCAGCCTGGCGGTAAAGACCATTGTTACAAACGTGCAGGATTTCATCGTAAACGTACAGCGCGGCCTATCGCTGTAAGCACAAAAAAACGGGAGCAGGATGCTCCCGTTTTTTATGGTTATAGCGCTGCGTATTCTCCCAATACCTTTAAGGTAAAGTCGCGCTTGAGCGCCCGGATGGTAGTTTGCAGCACAGGCAGCTGGGCCTTATCTACGCTGACCTCCAAATAAAAATTATAGGTGCCCATGCCCTTTTTGGTGGGCCGGCTCATCAACGCCGCCAGATTGATTTGATGAATAGCAAACTGGCGCAAAATTTCAAACAGCGTGCCGGGCTTATCCGCAGCATCCAGCACATACAACGCCATTTTCCTCTTTTGGGCTGTGCCCGCTTGCAGGGCGCCGGGCTGTGCCTCCAGCACAAAAAAGCGCGTATCATTGTTCTGTGCGTCCGTCACATTGGGCTGTTTGAACCGGCAACGGCTCGCTTCATACATATGTTGCGGAATGATGGCCGCTTCCCCTTCGCGCCCCTCCTCGGCCCTCTGGTAGGATTCCATATTGCTCTCTGTGAGCATCAGCGGTACATCCCCCAGGCTTTCGATTGCCTTTTGGCACTGGCCCTTGGCCTTGAACTGCACATACAGACGGCGGATGTCTTTGGCGCTGTCCACATTGCCGACTAGGGCAAACTGTACCGGCACATACAATTCGCCGGTAATGCGGGCCTTTGTTTCCAGCAGCCCATCCAGGCTGACCTGCACATAGCCGTCCAGCGTGTTTTCAATGGGCACCACCGCCCGCTGGCAGCCCTCTGCCACAGCATGGAATACCCCTTCAATGGAGGCGCAGTACAGCGCTTGGTCTTTGCAGCCTGTCTTGGCTCTATACTGCGCCAATGCCTGATCGCAAAATGTACCGGCCGGCCCTAATACCGCGATATTTTCCCTCTCTTTCATCTGCATTCTTCCTCATTCCCGTCCTTTGGTGATTCCATCGCATCGTATGCGTTTTGCGCCATGGTTTTCAACATTTTCTCTGCCCGGCCTACCTCCTCTGCCGCTAGGCCGCGAATCAGCGTTTCATGCCATTGGCGGCGCACACGGTACAGCGTTTGGATCACCGGCTCTGCCTTTTCCGTGGTATACAGGCGGCGAATGCGCTTATCCCGCTCATCGGTTTCAATGCGCAGGTACCCCTGCTCCTCCAGCTTTTGGACTGCCTTTGTCACCGTTCCTTTGTCAAAATGGCCGAGCCGGGCCAATTCGTACATGCTAAGCCCTTGGTTTTCATAGATGCGCGGCAAATAAAACTGCTGTCCGTAGCCGATGTTGTATTTGGCAAGCTCTCGATCATAGAATCGGTTGCCCTGCCGATATAAAATGGAGATATATTTGGTAAAGTACGTTTGTTCCACGCCCTGTCCTCCTCATGCGTTCCCTTAACAATTTAGTATACCATATCCTTCATCCCGCCGCCTTTAAATCTATTTGCCCCGCTTGCGTTTTCTTTTCTAGCAAAAAACTTTGCTTTTCAGGGTGCATTATTCTATCCATCTATGCTAATATTAGGAAGGAAAAAATCGGTACAGTCGGACGGCGCCCTGCCTCCGTTGTATACAAGAAACTATATTTGTAAAGGAGTATTGGTATGGAACTTGTAACCATTTCCCCAAGCATTCAGTATATTGGTGTGGACGACAAAACCATTGATTTGTTTGAAAGCCAATACATAGTGCCGCACGGCATCTCGTATAATTCCTACGTCATCTTAGACGAAAAGATCGCTGTGATGGATACCGTAGACGCGCGCGCGACCGGCCCGTGGCTGAAAAACCTTGCAGACGTGCTCGGCGATAGAAAGCCGGATTATCTCGTCGTTTCCCATATGGAGCCGGACCACGCCAGCAACATTCAAACGTTGGCGGAAAAGTATCCGGATATGAAGATCGTGGCCAGCGCCAAAGCGCTGTCGATGATCCCGCAGTTCTTCACCTTTGACATCAGCGATCGTTCCATTGTAGCCAAGGAGGGCGAAACGCTGTCGCTGGGCCAGCACACGCTCCAGTTTTTCATGGCGCCGATGGTGCATTGGCCGGAAGTGATGGTTTCCTATGAACAGCATGAAAAGGTTCTGTTCTCCGCAGACGGGTTTGGTAAGTTCGGTGCGCTGGATGCCGAAGAGGATTGGGACTGCGAAGCCCGCCGCTATTATTTTAACATCGTCGGCAAATATGGCATGCAGGTACAAGCCCTGCTGAAAAAGGCCGCTACGCTGGATATTCAAACCATCTGCCCGCTGCATGGCCCCATCCTGAAGGAAAACCTGGGCCATTACATCGGCAAATACGATGTGTGGAGCAGCTATCAGCCGGAGGATGAAGGGGTATTTATCGCCTATGCATCCATCCACGGCCATACCGCGCAGGCCGCCAAAAAGCTGGCGCATATCTTAGAGGAAAAAGGTGCGAAAAAGGTGGTGCTGGCGGATCTTTGCCGCAGCGATTTGGCAGAGTGCGTAGAGGATGCGTTCCGGTACAGCCATCTCGTGCTGGCCTCTGCCAGCTATGATGCTGGTTTGTTTCCGCCGATGGAGGCCTTCCTCCACAAGCTGCGCGCCAAGGCCTACCAAAACCGCGTTGTTGCGCTGGTAGAAAACGGTTCTTGGGCGCCTTCTGCGGGCAAGTGCATGAAAGCAATCCTGGAGCCGATGAAAAACCTTCGCATGGTGGAGCCGCTGGTCTCTATCCGTTCCAGCCTAAAGCCGGAAACGGAAGCCCAGCTGGAAACGCTGGCAGACAATCTGCTGGCCGCCAAATAATTCGCTTTCTCCCAAGGGCGCCGAAAAGGCGCCCTTTTTGTGTGTAGTAAGATTGACAATGCTTTCTCCCCACGCCTATACTCAAAGCATGAAAGGGGCCATTGGCCCATGCTTTATCCAAGGAGGGATCTGTATGAATGTTTTGATGCTCAATGGCAGCGCCAAGCCCAAGGGCTGCACCTACACCGCCCTAGAGGAGATCGGCCGTACGCTGGCGGAGGAGGGCGTCTCGTATGAAATATTTCAGCTGGGGCCGGCGCCCATCCGCGACTGCATCGGCTGCGGCCAATGCACCGAACACGGCTGCATCTTTACCGACGACGCCGTAAACGCCTTCATTGAAAAGGCGCGGCATGCCGATGGCTTTGTTTTCGGCACGCCGGTGTATTATGCCCATCCCAGCGGCCGTGTGCTCTCGTTTTTGGACCGTGTATTTTACAGCGCGGGCCACGTGTTTGCCTATAAGCCGGGCGCGGCAGTGGCCTCTGCCCGGCGCGCTGGCACCACGGCTTCGCTCGATGCGCTGCAAAAGTATTTCGGTATTTCGCAAATGCCCACCGTTGGCTCCACCTATTGGAATATGGTGCATGGCAACCGGCCGGAGGAGGTAGTGCAGGATGCAGAAGGGCTGCAAACGATGCGCAACATTGGCCACAACCTGGCCTGGATGCTCAAATGTCTTCAGGCAGGCAAAGAAGCCGGGCTGCCCCTGCCCAAAACAGAGCGCGGCAGCCGCACAAATTTCATCCGCCCTTGAGCCGACTATGGCCCGCCGTTTGGCGGGCCGTTTTTTGCCTTGTTTGCGACATATTTACTTTTGCTTTTGCCTGTTCTACAATATTTTCAGATGCATCCAAAAGGGGGATTTCTCGAATGTTTGGTCAAAAAATCTCTGTTTTTATACGCAGCCTGTGCTTGCTGCTTTGTGCGCTGCTCTGCGGCACGGCCGTCGTTGCCTGCCATGCCAAGGTGAAAAAGCCAACGCAGGCCTCCGAGGGCACGTATCTATACGAGCAAGCGGACATTGCCCAGGACGAGGAAACGGGGATTTCCTATGTCAACAACATCCTGTTGATATTTTGCGAACCAGGCACGGCGGACAATCAGAAAGAAGCGATTGCCAAAGCGCTTGGCGGCGAGATTGCCGGGCGGCTGGATATGATCGACCAGATCCAGGTGCGTGTAGCGGCCCAAACCCTTTCCGATCTGGACGCTCTCTGTGAAAAGGCGGAAGGCATGGAGGGCGTGCAGGCCGCGATGGTGGATACCGCCTCCCAATATACAGGGGATTATCTGCCCAACGACCCGTATGGCAAGACCTGGTACAATTTTTGGATGGACAATACCTGGGATACTGCAAAGCCCAGCGGCAACAACTGGTGGGCGGAAGCGGTGGACGCACCCGGCGCTTGGGAATATAAGGACAGGCTGTCCCCGGTGCAAGTAGGCGTGATCGACAACGGCTTTGACCAAAAGCACGAAGATCTTTCGATAGAAATCGTCAATCCCGATGTTGTCAACCGTGAGGACCACGGCACACATGTGGCGGGCATCATCGGCGCCGAAATGGACAACGGCAAGGGCATAGCCGGGCTGGCGCCCAATGCCGTGCTGCACGGCTACGACTATGCCCCCGACTGGATCCAAGATCTGGTCGGTGGCTGGGACACCACCTCCTCCATCTTGGCCGGCTTTTCCCTTTCCTTGAAAAATGGCGGTACGGACCGCAAAATGGTCATCAACCTATCAGCTGGGCAGACCGGCTCGCTGCCCACCAGCAACGACGTTTTTTCCGAGGAAGCTGTGGATCGAAACGGCGCGCTGGCCTCGCAGTATATGGCCTCGCTGCTGATCCGTGGGTATGATTTTGTTGTGGTGCAAAGCGCGGGCAATGGCGCTGCGGACCATCTTGGCGTAGATGCGCGCTATAACGGCCTGTTCGCTGCCATCGATGCGGACAACTGCTCAACGGCCAACGGCAAGGTAACGGTAACGGCACAGGATATTATGGACCGCGTCATCATCGTGGGCGCTGCCGGCGAACAGGATGAAAACGGCGTATACATGCAGACGTCGTTTTCCAACGGCGGCGACCAGGTAGACATTGCAGCGCCCGGTGTAAACATATACAGCACCGTTGCCGGCGGGTACGATACCATGCAGGGCACCTCCATGGCCGCGCCGATGGTGGCCGCCACCGCCGCCATGGTATGGGGCGCCAACCCTGCCTTAAAAGGGCGGGATATCAAGGCTATCCTATGCGAGAATACCACGGCCAATGTGCTAGATCATCCCAATTCCCCAAAGGCCCTGGGCAGCTATCCACTGCTCAACGCAAAGCTGGCCGTAGAAGCCGCCTTTCGGGCTGCGCCCTCTGCGGATTTTGATGCTTCCTGTTATGACCCGATCCTGGAAGAATACCGCAAGGGCGCGCAAAACAACTACTACAACGGCGATTTTTCTATGCTGCCTCATGTAAACCAGGAGCTGTACCTATCCTCTGCCGGCCATGACCTATACTATGCGCTAGAGGATATCAGCGGAGACGCCATTCCGGAGCTTATCATTGCCGAATGCAGCCCAGAGCTGGCAAACGGCTATAATATCTACGACCTCTACGGATGGGATGGTGAACAGGTACAGCGTCTGTTTGATGTATCCTCCATGGGATACCGCGCCCTCTATACCATCTGTGAGGACAGCGTGATTGCCATAGCAGGCAGCAGCAGCGCGTTCGATCAATCGTATACCTACTACACCCTGCCGAAAAACAGCGTGAAGCCACAGCTGAAAGAGGAGCTTGTCTACTCTGGCTGGAAGGGGGATACATTCTACCGCAACGGTACGGACAACCCCATTTCCAAGGAGGAGTTTGAAGCGATACGCAGCAGCTACCAGCTCATCGCACTGGATTGGCAGCCGCTTTTTGCCGCCAGCCAGGAACCAACGCCTGCCCAGCCGTCTGGCAGCATCCCGCAGGTAGTGCAGTCCCACACCGATGAATGGGAGCCCCACATTGGAGAAACCAGCAATTATGGGCCCTATTTTGTCTACTTTATGGATCTGGATTGCAATGGCGCCCCGGAATTTATCGTACAGTCCCCCTTGGAGGGGACCGGCCGGTTTACCTATCTGTTTGTCTATCAGGTGGACCAGAACGGCGGCTTTTCCCAGGTTTTGACGGATTGGGGAGAAAACGGCGGGCCGGATGACTTTACGCTTTGCAAGGATAAGGCGGCGGGTAAGATGTTTTACGTAGCCCATGATTATGCCCGCGGTGGCGCCGAATATTATGGCGAAATGTGGGCGCGCATCGAAAACCAAAACGGCGCCATCGTGGCAACGCCGCTGTTTTCCTATTCCAATGAAAAACAGAGCAAGACCTATTACGGCAGCGACGGCAAGACCCCGATTTCCCAGGCAGAGTACGAAACGTTGAGCCAAAATTTTTGGAACAGCGTAGAAAAGCAGAGCGAGCCGGGCAACAGCATCTATGTGCAAAATTGGCCTAAATCCGCCTCCGATTCCGAAAAGCTGCATATGCTGGAGGAAACCTATGCCACCCTGCCAAAGCAGTAAACATGTAAAAAAACAGCGCCCCGGCGCTGTTTTTTGTTTTATGCAAAGCATCCTTATCGGGCACGCCAAATGGCGCCTATTTCAAAACAAAAAATAAAAACCCAGGAAAACCCGCAAATCCGCATTATTCCTAGGTTTTTTGTGGTGTACCTGACTGGAGTCGAACCAGCGGCCTTCAGAGTCGGAGTCTGACGCTCTATCCAACTGAGCTACAGGTACATACAACGTAGGATATTATAGCATGCCCTCCTCCATTTGGCAATGCTAACCCTTTCCTGTGTCTATATATGGCGTATTTGTGGTTCTAAATCATAGGGTCGTCCTCATACAGTAGAACAAAACAAAAGACGCTATCCAAAAAGGAGGAGGAAGCATGGAATCCATCCACGCACGCACAACGATGCTAGGGCTTACCAAAGAACAGGTAGACGCTTCCTACCGCCAGCATGGCGGCAACGAGCTGGAATCTCAAAAAAGGGCCGGCTTTTTTGCCAAGCTGCTGGCCAATTTTGGCGATCCCGTCATCAAGATCCTGCTACTGGCGCTGGCCGTCAACATCATCTTCCTTTTCCGCAACCAAAATTGGTTTGAAACCATGGGCATTGCCATCGCCATTGCGCTGGCCACCCTGGTTTCCACCATTTCCGAATACGGCAGCGAATCCGCCTTCCGCAAAATGCAGGAGGATGCAGAGCGCATCGAGGCGCGCGTTATGCGGGACGGGGTGCTGCTCTCCCTTCCCATTTCCCAGCTGGTGGTGGGTGATGTGGTGCGCTTGCAGGCCGGCGAGCGCGTGCCCGCAGACGGCGTACTGCTTACCGGCCAGGTCTATGTGGACCAATCTGCCCTCAACGGTGAAAGCAAAGAGATGAAAAAGCAGCCGCAGCGCTCCGCCTCCACACGATGGGATCTTTCCAACCGGGGCCAGCTGTTTCGCGGCAGCATCATCACCTCCGGCGAAGGCGTGATGCGGGTAGGGCGCGTCGGCAGCCAGACCTTTTACGGCGATATGGCGCGGCAGATGCAGGAGGAAACGCGGGAAAGCCCCCTCAAGGTACGCTTAAATGGGTTAACGCGCGTGATCAGCCGTTTGGGGTATCTGGCAGCGATCCTGGTATTTGCCGCGGATTTTTTCCTTTCCGTTTGGACGGAAGGCGGCATGCAGCTTTCCGGTATTTGGCCGGTGCTGACAAATTTTCCCGTCATGCTTGGGCATCTGATGCATGCGCTGACGCTATCCATCAGCATCGTCGTTGTGGCCGTGCCCGAAGGGCTGCCCATGATGATCACCGTCGTGCTCTCTTCCAACATGCTGCGCATGATGCGCGACCATGTGCTGGTACGAAAGCTGGTGGGCATCGAAACCTCCGGCAGCCTAAACATCCTCTTTACCGATAAAACAGGTACGCTGACCCGCGGACGGCTCCAGGTTACGCATTTTTACACCGCCCAAGGCAAGGCCTACGATTCGATCCGCAAGCTAAAGCAGGCGCCTGCGCTGTGCCGGCTGGTCTCTCTGCAAGGGCTGTATAACACGGCCAGCGAGGTATCCGAGGGCCGTCCGCTAGGAGGCAACGCCACCGACCGCGCCATTTTGGAGTATGTGCTGCCCGTACAAACGCAGGCCCGTGTGCTGGCCAAAACGCCGTTTGACAGCGCCGCTAAATTTTCAGCCGCCAGCGTGCAGGCGGACGGTACGCTGCACCTGATCAAGGGAGCGCCGGAAAAGCTGCTGCCCCGCTGCACGTACGGCTACGCGGAAAACGGCACCCTTGTGCCGCTGGCGGATAAAACGGTTCTGGAACGCCAGCTTACCCAAATGACGCAGAACGGAGAGCGCGTGCTGGCGCTGGCGGTCTCTCCGCAGGCCGTGCCCAAAGGCGTTGTCCCAGAGGGCCTAACGCTCATCGGCCTTCTTTCTATCCGCGACCAGGTGCGGCCCGAAGCGCGTAAAGCCGTGCAGCAGGTGCAAAAGGCCGGCATCCAGGTGGTCATGATTACGGGGGATAACAAGCTGACCGCCCAGACCATCGCGCGCCAATGCGGGCTTTTGCAAGGCAATCCCTCCTATGCTGTGATGACCAGTGAGGAAATGGCGCAGCTCTCCGACGCGGAATTGAAGCGGCGGCTCCATGCGCTGCGCGTGGTGGCCCGCGCCCTGCCGTCCGACAAAAGCAGGCTGGTACGCCTGGCCCAGGAATGCGGCCTGGTAGCCGGCATGACGGGCGACGGCATCAACGACGCACCCGCCTTAAAACGCGCTGATGTTGGCTTTTCCATGGGCTCTGGCACAGAGGTAGCCAAGGAGGCCGGCGATATCGTGATCCTGGACGATAACTTTGCCTCCATTGCCAAGGCTGTTCTGTATGGCCGCACCATCTTCAAAAGCATCCGCAAATTCATCGTCTTTCAGCTGACGATGAACCTCTGCGCCGTCGGCGTCTCCATCCTGGGGCCGGTGGTGGGCGTGGATACGCCGGTTACCGTCGTGCAGATGCTATGGATCAATATGATTATGGATACGCTGGGCGGCCTGGCCTTTGCGGGCGAAGCGCCGCTCAAGGATTACATGAAAGAGCCGCCCAAGCGCCGCGATGAGCCCATCCTCAACGGATATATGGTCAACCAGATCCTCATTACCGGTCTGTTTACCGTGGCGCTGTGCCTCTTCTTCCTAAAATCGGAAGCCATTCGCAGCCTGTTCCAATACCAGGAAAATCCGCTGTACTTTTTAACTGCGTTTTTCTCGCTGTTTGTCTTTTGCGGCGTGCTCAACAGCTTTAACGCCCGCACACACCGCATCAATCTCTTCTCCCACCTTTGGAAAAACCCGGCTTTTGTCATCATCATGGCGGCAGTCACTATGCTCCAGCTGCTGTTTATCTATTATGGGGGCACGCTGTTCCGCACCACGCCCCTGCCCTATTCCGAGCTGGGCTTTACCTTCCTATTGGCGCTGGCCGTGCTTCCCATTGATCTGATACGCAAAATCATCCTGCGCTGCCTGCACCGTCCCCGCGATTTCTAAGCGAAGAAAAAGCCCGCAGATGCGGGCTTTTTACAGCTTTATACCAAGCCTTCTTCTTTAAGCTGGGCCAAGAGCTTAAAGCGGTAGGTCAGCGGATCGTCGCCTACCCGGATGTTCTTTTTGGTCAGCGCGTTCATGGCCGCCATTTCCGCATCCGTCAGGGTAAAATCAAAGATGTTGAGGTTTTCCTTGATCCTGCCCTCGTTGGCGGATTTCGGAATCACCGCAAATCCATTTTGCGTATGCCAGCGCAAGATCGTCTGTGCCGGCGATTTCCCGTGCTTATCCGCAATCTCCACGATGACGGGATCGCGCATGGCCTCGCCGCCCACCATCAGCGGGCTCCAGGCCTCTACAAAAATATTGTGCTTGCGGCAGTAATCGATGACCACGTTTTGATGCAGGTACGGATGCGTTTCGATCTGGTCTACCACCGGCATCACGCCCGTTTCCTGATACAGCACATCCATATGCTGCGGATAGAAGTTGCTGACGCCAATGGCCCGTATGCGCTTTTCCTCGTACAAACGAATAAACGCCTTCCAGCTTGGCAGATACATATCCTCGCCCGGCCAATGGATCAGGTACAGATCCACATACTCCAAGCCCAGCTTTTTCATGCTTTCTTCAAAGCCATACAGCGTCGTGTCATAGCCGTGATAGCGGTTTCTCAGCTTGGTGGTCACAAACAGCTCTTCCCGCTTTAAGCCGCTGTCTTTGATCCCCTGGCCAACAAACTCCTCGTTTTCATAGGCGGCCGCCGTATCGATGCTGCGATACCCCGTTTCAATGGCATAGCGCACCAGATCGGTACACTGCTGCCCTTTCAGCTTCCATGTTCCAAACCCGATCATCGGGATCTCCACACCGTTTGCCAGCGTATGCTTTGGCACTTGCATTTGTTACCCCTCCTATACTCTGCGCCCTGGTTTGGGCGTCTTATGCTCTTTGTAGCGTACCCAATTTACAGGCTGCCTGTCAATGCCCAGCCCGGCATTTTTATCTGGCAAACCATACGGAAAAATTCTTTTCGCCGCCGTTGATGAATACCTCTATGCTCTTGGTATCCCGCAAAATTTCTATCTGCCCGATGCGGCCGCGGTAGCAAAGCGGCATCTCGGTCTGGCAGGTGATCTCTACGGTATCCTGGGTAATTTTTACATAAGGATCCTCTTTTTGCAGAAGCGGCGCCGCCTCCCGAACCGGGGCAAAGCGGATCCCTCCCTTTTCCAGCTTTATCTCCCGCGCAAGGCTCAGCGCCCCGGCGCTTTGCGCCCCTTTGTCCAACGGCCTGCCCCAGTTATACATCCAGCCAATGGCAATGCGCCGCCCATCCGGCGCTAAAAACGTCTGCGATGCATAAAACTGCGGCCCTGCCTCCGGCTTGTACACGGCCTCTGGCGTAAACTTTTTGCCATCAAACCTGCCCGTCAGCACGATGACAGCATCGGTAGCCACCTTCATCTGGGAAAACATCAGCACATAGGTATCTCCCAGCTTGAAAAGATCCGGACACTCCAGCACCTTGCCATACTCTCTGCTTTCAAACAATACGCCGGCATACTGCCAGGTAAACAGATCCTTTCCCTGTTCATACAATAGGATTTTCCCGACCCCATCCCTGCCGGAGCCGCATACCATATACGTTTTTCCATCCAGTTCTACGACCTTTGGGTCCCGGAAATCATAGCTGCCCTCCGCCGGCGGCGCCGCGATGACGGGGTTTCCTTTGTATTTTTCAAAGGCTTTGCCGTCTCGGCTGACCGCTACGCACTGCGTCTGCCCCAGTTGCTTGGATACGGCCGTATAGAACAGGTACAAAACACCGTCCCGCTCCACAGCAGAGCCGGAAAAGCATCCCTTATCATCTTCATAGGGCTGATCGGGAAACAGCGCGATGGGCAGCTCTTCCCAGTGCAGCAGATCCTGGCTGACAGCGTGCCCCCAATGCATCGGGCCCCAAACCGGCTCATGGGGATTGTGCTGGAAAAAAGCATGATACCGTCCCTGATAATAGATAAGCCCGTTGGGATCGTTCATCCATCCCTTATGCGGCTCAAAATGAAAGGTAAACCGTTGCGGCATCGCATTTTCCTCCCTTTTTCTTTTGATTTATGCAGGCCCTTCCTGCAAGCTCTCTTTTTCTGCATTATACCAGCGATGCCCTGTACAATTCAATTTTCTATCTTTGTACGCCGCTGCGATTGAAAAAAGCCGCCGTTCACGCTACACTGTATATAAAGTCAAACGTATAAGGGCCAAAGCCACGGCCTGGAGAGGAGCATTACAATGAGCATCATCACCATCGTTGGCGCCGGCATGATGGGATCGGCCATCGGATTCCCTGCCCGGGAAAATGGGCATGAAGTCCGCCTGGTCGGCACCCATCTGGATCGTGAGATCATCGACCATGCCAAAAAGACCAATACACACCTTACCCTAAAGCGTCCGTTTCCCGAGGGATTTAAGTTTTATCAAATCGAGCAGCTGGAAGAGGCCATGCAGGGCGCGGATGTCTTGGTTGGCGGCGTCAGCAGCTTTGGCGTAGACTGGTTTGCGGAAAACATTTTGCCGAAAGTGCCGGAAACGCTGCCGGTTCTTTCCATTACCAAGGGCATGCAAGACCTGGAGGACGGCACCATGATCTCCTTCCCCCACCTTTATGCCGAACGCCTGGGCGATAAAAAACTGTGTCTCAACGCCGTGGGCGGCCCCTGCACCAGCTATGAGCTGGCAGACCACGACCCCACGCTGGTTGCTTTTTGCGGGCCGGATATCGAGGTATTGCGCCGTCTTAAGGCCATCTTTGAAACGGACTATTACCACATCTGTCTATCCACAGACGTAACCGGCGTAGAATGTGCCGTGGCCATGAAAAATGCCTATGCGCTGGCTGTTTCCCTGGCCGTAGGGCTGTCAGAGCGCATCGAAGGCGTGGGCGGCACGCTGCATTACAATTCCCAAGCGGCTCTGTTTGCCCAATCCATCCGCGAGATGCGCCGCTTGCTCAAGCTCATCGGCGGGCATGATGACAATATCGTCTATGGCGTCGGCGATTTGTACGTCACCATCTTTGGCGGGCGCACCCGTAAGATCGGTACGCTGCTGGGCCGCGGCGTATCCTTTGACGATGCCATGGCACAGCTCAGCGGCATCACGCTGGAATCCGTCGTGATTTCCACGCGCACCGCCCGCGCGGTACGCAAGCTCATCGAGCGCGGGTTGACTACGGCGGATGATTTCCCCCTGCTGCTGCATATCGACGACATCATAAACCATGGCGCCGAGGTCAATATTCCCTGGGAGAAATTCGAGATGGAAACCGTTCTCTGATCAAACGCATAAAAAAGGAGGCAAAAAGCCTCCTTTTTTTCTTTTCTCGAACATGGGCCGTATACAGAAGATGTATAAACACATTATGATATATTGTTTTACCTTTGTATCTTGCCCGCACTGCTCTACTGTTGTAAAAAACGCTCATCAAAAAGGGCCCTGCCATATGGCAGGGCCCTTTCTCATCGAAAATTCGATTATTCAGCGTCTACTTTCGCAGCATGCAACAGCAGGTCGCACAGCTTGTTGCTGTAGCCCCATTCGTTGTCATACCAGGAGATCAGCTTCATGAAGTTGCCGGTCAGCGCGATACCAGCTTTGGCATCGAAGATAGAGGTGCGGGGATCGCCGGTGAAGTCGGTGGAAACAACCGCATCTTCGGTGTAGCCCATGATGCCCTTCAGTTCGCCTTCGCTGGCTTCTTTCATCGCCGCGCAGACTTCATCATAGGTAACATCCTTGGCCAGACGGCAGGTCAGGTCTACCACGGAAACGTCCAGGGTCGGAACGCGCATGGACATACCGGTCAGCTTGCCGTTGAGTTCCGGGATAACCTTGCCAACCGCTTTGGCAGCGCCGGTGGAAGACGGGATGATGTTGCCCATGTTCGCACGGCCGCCGCGCCAGTCTTTCTTGGACGGGCCGTCTACGGTCTTCTGGGTGCCGGTGGTGGCATGTACGGTGGTCATCAAGCCTTCTACCAGGCCGAATTTATCATTCAGCACTTTGGCCAGAGGAGCCAAGCAGTTCGTGGTACAGGAAGCGTTGGAGATAACCTTCATGTCCTTGTTGTAGGTGTTGTGGTTTACACCCATAACGAACATCGGCGCATCGGAGCTGGGCGCAGAGATAACAACTTTCTTTGCGCCGCCGTTGAAGTGAGCAGAAGCCTTTTCGGTGGTGGTGAACACGCCGGTGGACTCTACGATGTACTCAGCGCCACAGGATTTCCAATCGATGTCTTTGGGATCCATGCAGTTGAATACGACGATCTCTTTGCCGTTTACAACCAGCTTGCCGTCCTTGGCGGATACTTCGCCGTCGAACTTGCCGTGTACAGAGTCATATTTGAGCATGTACACCATGTAATCCGGATCGATGAACGGATCGTTTACGCCTACGATTTCGATTTCCGGCTTGGTCATCGCCGCACGGAATACCATACGACCAATACGGCCAAACCCATTGATACCAACTTTCACTGCCATAATGAGTGCCTCCTTGGAGATTTTAGATTTCTAGGTTTTGAAAAAACCTAACAAAACATTTTCATACGCATATTATGTTATCAAAGTTTTCCCTAACATGCAAGCATGTTCCCATGCAAATTTCCTTATTTTTCAGGATTCAGCGCAAAAAGCTCCGGCAGGACAAAATCCCCGTCCTTGCGGATCAGCACATCGTCAAACCACAGCTCCCCGCCGCCGTATTCCGGCGTTTGGATCAGCACCAGGTCCCAGTGGATGGCAGAAGCGTTGCCGTTGGGCGCCTCATCGTAGCAGGCGCCCAGGGCAAAGTGCACCGAACCTGCGATCTTTTCATCAAACAGCGTATCGCACATCGGCTTTTTGATCTTGGGGTTTACGCCCAGGGCAAATTCGCCGACAAACCGCGCGCCCGCATCGGTATCCAAAATTTCGTTGATGCGCTTGGTGTTGTTGGCCTTGGCATCCACGCATTTTCCGTTTTCAAAGGTCAGCACGATATTTTCAAACTTAAAGCCGTCCTCCACGCTGGGCGTATTGAAGGTGATGACGCCATTGAGGCTGTCCTTGACCGGCGCAGTGTAGATTTCGCCGTCCGGGATGTTGAAGTGCCCGTCGCACGGCACGGCCGGGATGCCCTTGATGGAAAAGGCCAGGTCTGTGCCGGGGCCTTTGAGGTGCACCTTATCCGTCTGCTCCATTCTCTGCACCAAGGGCTTCATTGCCTCGCCCATGGCCTTGTAATCCACGCAGCATACGTCAAAGAAAAAGTCCTCAAACGCTTCGGTGCTCATTTCCGCCTTTTGCGCCGCCTCTTCGGTGGGCCACTGCAAAAGCGCCCAGCGGTTTTTATGCTTGCGCATCACATCATCCAGCGGCTTTGAGATCAGCCGGCTCATCATGGCCTGCGTCTGGCTGGGCACGTCGCTGGATTCATAGGCATTATGGTCCACATAGCAGTACAGCGCGCAGTCCATCTGATCCATGCGTTGGCACAGGAACTCGCTTTGCAGCTTTGCCATGGCTTCGTCCATGCCGCGGTTGACAGCGCGGCTGACCTCGGAGTTTGTGATCTGCACAAACGGCAGAGCCCCGGCCTTGTAGACCTGCTCGATGGCGGCCTCGGCAAACGCCGGGACGGGATTCAAAAGATTCATCGCCACATGGTCGCCCTTTTGCACGCCCATGGAATAGGTAACCAGCATTTCCGCCAATTTGTCGATTCTGGGATCTCTCATCGGTTTGTTCCTCCCTTTCAGCGCAGGTTTTCCGGATTCAGGCCATCCAGCTCAGGCAGCACAAAGCGGCCGTCCTTGCGGATCAGCACATCGTCAAACCAGATTTCCCCGCCTCCGTATTCCGGCGTTTGGATGAGCACCAAATCCCAGTGGATGGCGGATACGTTGCCGTTGCCCACATCATCGTAGGAATTGCCGGGGGTAAAGTGGATGCTGCCGGCAATCTTCTCATCAAACAAAATATCGCAGATGGCGTTGTTGATGTTGGGGTTCACGCCGATGGCAAATTCCCCGATATACCGCGCGCCCTCGTCGGTATCCAGGTAATGGTTGATGCGGTCTGTGTCGTTGGCCGTGGCGTTTACGATCTTGCCGTTTTCAAAGGTAAAGCTGACGTTTTCATACTTGAAGCCCTGCACCATCGACGGCGTGTTGTAGGTGATGACGCCGTTGACGCTGTCCCGTACGGGCGCGGTATAAATTTCGCCGTCCGGGATGTTCTTTTCCCCGTCGCACTTCATTGCGCCGATGCCCTTAATCGAAAACGTCAGGTCGGTGCCCGGCCCTTTGAGATGCACCTTGTCCGTCTTTTCCATCAGCGCCTTGAGCGGGTCCATGGCCTTGGACATCTTGTTATAATCCAAATTGCACACGGAGAAATAGAAATCCTCAAACGCCTCCGTGCTCATCTGCGCCTGCTGCGCCATGCTGGGGGACGGATAGCGCAGCACCACCCACTTGGTCTTGGGCAGGCGCGTTTCCATGTGCACCGGCTGGCTGTATACGCGGTTGTACATGGCGGAAATATCCTGCGGCACGTCCACCGACTCAAAAATGTTTTCAGCGTTGCGGATGGCGATGTACGCATCCATTTTTTCCATCTTGGCCTTATCCAGCTCCGCCATGATTTTGGCCTGCTCCTCCGTCATGCCCTGCATCAGCTTGCGCTCGATCTTCGGGTCGCTCAGCACCACGAACGGGTAGCCGCCCGCGGCGTAGGTTTCTTCCACCAGCGCCGTCACCATAGCAGGGTCGTACGCTGTCATATTGATCCATACCTTTTCCCCCTTTTGCAGGTTCACGGCGTTGCGGATCAGGTTTTTGGCCAATGTCTCTTGACGCGGATCTCTCATATTCTTTCTCTCCTTTGCAGCAAAGCTCTTTCTATGTTTTTCCGGGGCCCCGGCCCCGGGCCTATGGTTGTTTTGTTTAGTATACCCGTAGAACGTCCGGTTATTGCAAGACGATGGACTGCTCCATCTGTTCGATGGCCCCTTGGTACGCCTTTTGCAGCTCGGGGCGCAGCTGATAGGAGATCATCAGGTATTTGATCTTTCCATCCACCGTCTTTTTCTTTTCGATCTTGGCATACGCCAAGCGCCCTTCGTAGACGCCGCTGATCTCCGCGGCGTTGCCTTTTTGGGTATATGCGCCGTTGATGCACTGCATTGTGGCAAAGCTCTTTGCGGACTCCAGCAGCTGCTGGTACCCCTCCTTGTCTTCGGTGCCGTATTCCACCCTAATGATGTTGTTTCCCTTGGCCACTTCAAATTTCAGCACCAAGGTGGGCAGCTCGGAATAGTATTCCGGGTTGATATACCAATCGGACGGAACAGAGAGCTTGATGCCGTATTCTTCGGTAAAATCCTGCTCTGCCCACTGCTGAATTTCCGGCGTTTCCTCCTCGTATACCGAGGTGGATTCCAAAATATCCATCATGATCTCATACAGGTCGTCGCTGTCCTCTGTGGTGGAGTTGATATACACCCGCAGCATGCAGTACAGCCCGGTATCGTACCAGCTGCGGTAGCCCTGGAACACCGAAATCTTGTCCGCACCGTTGGTGCCGCTCAAAAGCAGCCCTTCATACGGCCCCGCCTTGGTTTCCTCCTGCGCGATGTCATCGATATCCAGCTGCTGCAAATAGACGTTGGACTGCTTTTCCTCCTCCGTTAAAAACAGGAACTGGATCACCGATGTGCCGCCGTCGATGTCAAAATACGCTGTCATCTGCGAATCCTGGTCGTCATCCGGGTCCTGGTATTCCCAGCTGGCCGGATATTTAAGGGTGGTCATCGTCATATAGTTTTGATATTCCTTATGCGTGGTATCCTGCGTTGGCATGGGCGTAGCCGACGGCTGTGCCGGCGCCTGTGTGCAGCCCGCTACCATCAGGCAGCCCAGCAGTATGGCGGCAAGGCCCGCCGCTGTTTTTTTCATCTGCATCTTCCTATCCTTGTCCGTTTTCTTCATGATACCTTTTTTACCATTTTCATGCAATTCTACACCACAGACAAAGTTTGTCTAAAGCAAGGCATTTTTATGTCTTGACGGAAGGGGGCGTTTATGATTTAATGTATGACGGCTCGAAGTTAAGCAACACTAAACAAAAAGTTTATAAAACTTTAATTCCAGACCCGTTCCAAGCCCAAAGGAGGGACCAAGCATGCAGCTGGGCCAAAAAATTAAGGAGCTCCGTATGATGTACGGGCTTACCCAGGAAGAGCTGGCAGACCGCGCCGAGCTTTCCAAAGGCTTTATTTCGCAGCTGGAGCGCGATCTGACCTCGCCCTCCATTGCCACGCTGGTGGATGTGCTTTCCTGTCTGGGTACGGATCTTGCGCATTTTTTCAGCGATTTGGAGCCGGAGCAGGTTGTCTTTAAGCCGGACGATATGTTTACCAAAATCGATGAGGATGCCAAAAGCACCACATGTTGGCTGGTGCCCAATGCCCAGAAAAACAGGATGGAGCCCATCCTCCTGACCTTGCAGCCCGGCGGCCATTCCTATGAGGATGACCCGCATGAGGGCGAGGAATTTGGCTATGTGCTTTCCGGCAGCGTGCTTTTAACGGTAGGCGGCGCCAAGCACAAGCTGAAAAAGGGTGATTCTTTTTACTTTTCCCCTACCCGGCCGCACAGTCTAGCCAATCGGGGAAAGAGCGAAGCGAAGATCGTATGGGTTACAGACCCGCCGAATTTTTAATCCAACAAAGGGGGGACGGCCGCCATGGCGGAACGACTGATTGAACTAAAAAATATCCGGAAGACGTTTGATGGCGAGGTAGCGCTGGGAAAGATAGATATTTATGTGCGCCGGCGTGAATTTTTAACGCTGCTGGGCCCTTCCGGCTGCGGCAAGACCACCATGCTGCGCATTATCGCCGGCTTTGAACAGGCAGACAGCGGCGACCTGCTCTTTGAGGGCAAGCGCATCAACGACGTGCCGCCCTACCAGCGGCGGGTGAATACTGTGTTCCAAAAGTATTCCCTGTTTCCGCATATGAACGTATACGACAACGTAGCCTTTGGGCTGAATATCAAAAAGCGCGATAAAAAAGAGATCCAAAAGCGCGTGCCGGAAATGCTGGAGCTCGTGGGCCTGGCCGGCTTTGAAAAGCGCTGGCCGGAATCGCTCTCCGGCGGCCAGCAGCAGCGCGTGGCCATCGCCCGTGCGCTGGTCAACGACCCCGAGGTGCTGCTTTTGGATGAGCCGCTGGCCGCGCTGGATCTAAAGATGCGCAAGGAAATGCAGTCCGAGCTCAAGCGCATGCAGCAGCAAAGCGGCATCACCTTTATCTATGTAACGCACGACCAGGAGGAAGCGCTGACCATGAGCGATACCATCGTGGTCATGAGCCGCGGCGAAATTCAGCAGATCGGCACGCCGGTGGATATCTACAACGAGCCGGCCAATTCCTTTGTCGCGGATTTCATCGGCGAATCCAACATCACGCCCGGCGTGATGCTCAAAGATTACCTGTGCCGCTTCCGCGGGTATGATTTCCCCTGCCTGGACGCCGGCTTTGCGCCTAACGAGGAGGTGGAGGTGGTCGTCCGCCCGGAGGATATCGACATCGTGCCGGTGGATAAGGGCATGCTGACCTGCACGGTAAAAAATATCATCTTTATGGGCGTGCATTACGAGATTACCCTGGAGGATGCAGACGGCATGGAGTGGACAGTGCATACCACCGACGCCGTAGGCGTAGGCGAAACTGTCGGCATTTATTTGGACCCGGACGCCATCCATGTCATGAAGCGCTCCGACGAGCCGCTGGCCGCTGAGCAGGAAGAGCAGTATCTTGCCGAGCAGGAGGAGGACAACGAATGAAACGCAGCCGTTATGCTTTGCCGTATCAGGTATGGATGGCGCTGTTTATCATCGTGCCCATCTTTATCGTGCTGTACTATGCCTGCACCACCTCCAACGGCGCTTCGGTCTCCTTTTCTTTGGAAAACCTGGCGCAGGTGTTTTCCCCTACATACCTAACCGTTTTGGTTCGCAGCCTATGGATCGCGCTGGTAGCCACCCTGATCTGCCTTTTGATCGGCTACCCCGTGGCCAGCATCCTGGCTTCGCGGCATTTTAAGCGCAGCAGCCTGATTTTAATGCTCATCATCATCCCCATGTGGATGAATTTTTTGCTGCGCACCTATGCCTGGATCAATCTGCTGGATACCAACGGCCTGATTGCCAAGCTTTTGGGCCTGGTGGGGCTGGGCAATGTTTCGCTATTGTACAACACCACCGCCGTCATCATCGGCCTGGTATACAATTTCCTGCCGTTTATGATCCTGCCCATCTACACCATCCTCTCCAAAATGCAGCCGCAGCTCATTGAGGCGGCGGAGGATCTGGGGGCCAATTCCTTCCAGGTGTTCCGTAAGGTAAAGCTGCCGCTGAGCATGCCGGGCATCGTTTCGGGCATCACGATGGTATTTATCCCCGCCACCACCACCTTTGCCGTTTCCCGTCTTTTGGGCGGCGGCCAGGTCATGATGTATGGCGAGCTCATCGAAAACCAGTTTCTCTTTACGCGCAACTGGCATTTCGGCGCGGCGCTGTCCTTGGTGATGATGGTGCTGGTGCTCATCAGCATGTGGCTGTTCCGGCGGCATGACGGCTCCTCCGCGGAAGGGGGGCTGCTGCTATGATGCAAACGATGAAGCATAAAAAGCTCAAATATACCTACCTCGGCATTGTGCTTCTCTTTCTGTATGTGCCGATTTTAACGCTCATCGTGTTTTCCTTCAACGCCAACCGCACGATGGGGCGCTGGGGCGGCTTTTCGCTAAAATGGTACACCGAGCTGTTTCAGGACAGCGTCATCATGGATGCGCTATGGGTCACGCTTTCCATCGCCATCATCGCGGCGCTGTGCGCCACCATCATCGGTACGCTGGCGGCCATCGGCATCGACGGCATGAAAAAAAAGCGCCAAAAGGCCATGGAGACCATTGCGTATATCCCCATGCTGAGCCCAGATATCGTAACGGGTATTTCGCTGATGATGCTCTTTCTCTTTGCCGGCATCCGCCTGGGCTATGGCACGATGCTTTGGGCGCATATCACCTTTAATTTGCCCTACGTCATTTTCAGCGTGCTGCCCAAGCTTCGGCAGCTAAACCCTGCCCATTATGAGGCTGCGCTGGATCTCGGCGCAAAGCCGGGCTATGCGCTCCGTAAAATCGTGCTGCCGCAGATTCTGCCCGGCATTGTAACAGGCTTTATTTTCGCCTTTACCCTATCCATCGACGACTTTGTCGTCAGCTACTTTACCTCGCAGGACGTCAGCAACCTATCCATGACCATCTATTCCATGGCAAGGCGCGGCCTGTCCCCCAAGATCAATGCGCTGAGCACCATCATGTTTATCAGCGTTATGATATTGCTGGTCATCATCAATGTGCGTTCCAGCAGGCAAAACAGAAAGGAGAAAAAGGCATGAAAAAACTATGGAAGGTATGCACCTTGGCTCTTTCGTTCCTCATGCTGTTTGCCGTCGCAGGCTGCGGCGGGCAAGGCAGCGACCAGGTCACGCTCCGCGTCTATAACTGGGGCGACTACATCGACGAAGATGTTTTGGCACAGTTTGAGGAGGAAAACCCCGATATCCATGTGGTATACGATACGTTTGATTCCAACGAATCCATGCTGGCCAAAATGGACGGCGGCGTGCAGTATGATGTGCTGATCCCGTCGGATTACATGATCGAAAAACTCATTCAAGAGGACCGCCTGGCAGAATTGGATCTTTCTCAGATCCCCAATTATGCCAATATTGACGATAACTTCAAAAACCTGGCCTATGACCCGGACAACAAGTATTCCGTACCCTACACCTGGGGAACGCTGGGCATCATGTACAACACCACCATGGTAGACGAAACGGTGGATTCCTGGAATATACTCTGGGATGAAAAGTACAAGGGCAGCATCATCATGTACGACAGCTCCCGCGATTCCATGGCTGTGGCGCTGCGCAAGCTGGGCTATTCCGTCAATACCAAGAACGACGCGGAGATCGAAGCCGCTGCCCAGGCGCTGACCAGCCAAAAGCCGTTGGTAAAGGCATATATGACGGATGCCATCAAACAGGCTATGGTCGGCGGTTCGGCGGCGCTGTCCGTGGTCTATTCCGGCGACGCTATGCTGTGTATGGAGGAAAACCCGGATCTGGCGTATGTCGTGCCAAAGGAAGGCAGCAATATGTGGTTTGACAGCATCGTCGTTACCAAGGACTGTCAAAACATGGAGGCCGCCTACCGATTCATCAACTTCCTCTGCGACCCTGAGGTGGCCGCCAAAAACTCGGAGTATATCGGCTATTCCACGCCCAACAAAGAGGCGCTGGCGCTGATGGATGAGGAAATGAAGGCTGACCCGGCTTACAATCCGCCGGCAGAGGTTGTGGAAAAATGCGAAGTCTATCTTGATCTTGGCGATAAAACCGATCTTTATAACCAGCTTTGGGAAAAGGTAAAGGTAAACTGATGCGCGCTATCAAGCGGAAAGCTGCAGCTTTCCGCTTTTTCTTTGCCCTCTGCGTTGTATTTTCCATTTTGGAGGATATACTGAATATAAACCAACCCGGAACCGCAAGGAGTGTGAACCAATGAAAACAGCGTATTTCAACGGAGCTGTTCTCACCATGAAAAGCCAGCACTGCGCCCAGGCTCTTTTAGAGGAAAGCGGCCGTATCGTAGCTGTGGGCAGCAACGACGAGATCCTCTCCCGGGCCGATACCGCCATTGACCTAAAAGGCTGCTGCATGCTGCCCGGCTTTATCGACCCCCATAGCCATATCACCCAGCTGGCAACCACGCTGGATCTGGTGCCGCTGGGCAGCTGCACCTCCAACGAAGCGCTGGTGCAAGCCCTGCGCCGTGCCCTTCCCCAAACAAAGCCCGGCGCATGGCTCATCGGTTTTGGGTACGATAACAACGGCCTGCCCGGTAAGCAGCACCCGGATAAGCATGTGCTGGATGCGGTATCCGATACCGTACCCATCCTCATCTCTCATGCATCCGGGCATATGGGGTGTGCCAACAGCGCAGCGCTGGCTGCTATGGGCATCACAAACCAAACGCCCGACCCTGCAGGGGGGCGGATCGGACGGATGGAGGGCAGCGCCGAGCCCAATGGCTATTTGGAGGAAAACGCCTTCATCCAGCTGGCGCAAGGCGCCGCCGCGCCGTCGGCAGAGCAGCTCTTTCGTGCCATGCACAAAGCCCAGCAGGTCTATGCCTCCCATGGCATCACCACCGTGCAGGATGGGCTCACCAAACAAAACGAGTTTGCCTTATTGGATGCGCTGGCCCAGCAGCACGCACTGTTTTTAGATATCGTGGCCTATCCGGATATGAAAGAGCACGCCTCGCTTTTGCAAGCGCATCCGCAGTATGCCGGGCAGTACCATAACCGGCTTAAGCTCGGCGGCTATAAGATCTTTTTGGACGGCTCTCCCCAAGGACGCACCGCCTGGCTCAGCCAGCCCTATGAAAAGGCCGAAGACGGCTATTGCGGCTATCCCATCTATCAGGATGAGCAGGTGCTTGCCTTTTGTGAACGCGCCGTGATGGAAGGCAGGCAGCTTTTGGCGCACTGCAACGGAGACGCCGCAGCCCAGCAATACATAGATGCCTATGCCCAAGCTCTGCACCGCCACCCAGGCGTAGACCGCGATCTGCGGCCCGTGATGATCCACGCCCAAACCCTGCGCCGCGATCAGCTGCCCGCCCTAAAGCACCTAGGCATGATCCCCTCGTTTTTCCTGGCGCATGTATACCATTGGGGCGAAACGCATGTGGAAAATCTGGGGCTCTCCCGTGCAGAAGCCATCAGCCCTGCCCAAAGTGCTTGTCAGCTTGGCATTCCCTACACCTTCCATCAGGATACCCCTGTGATAGCGCCAGACATGCTGGAAACGCTTTGGTGTGCCGTCAATAGAAAGACCAAGCAAGGCCGCATCCTGGGCGCAGAGGAGCGGCTAGACCCCTATCAGGCGCTTTGCGGCATCACCTGCCACGCCGCCTATCAATACTTTGAAGAGCATGACAAAGGCGCTTTGGCGCCCGGTATGCGTGCCGATCTTGTCATCTTGGATCGCAATCCTTGCCAAGTGCCGCCGGAGGAGCTAAATCAGCTTCAGGTTCTCTGCACAATCAAGGACGGTGCGCCCGTGTATCAAGCATAAACCAATTTGGAAAAAGGCCCCGCTTGCCTGCGGGGCCTTCTTTGTATTCGCTGCCTTTCCACCCGGCATCCCAGCGTATACAAACGCGCTTTGCCCATTCTCTCTTTGATAGTCCCTTGACAAGCAATAAAAAATACGCTATCCTCTATTGGTATGATTTCGGACTAATTGAAATTCATTGGAGGTTTTAGTGTGGATCGCAAGCCGATCGAAAAACAGTTTCTCAAGTATGTAGTCCCGTCCATGTTTACCATGCTGCTCAGCGGCTTTTATACCATCGTCGATGGTTTTTTTATTGGCCGCGCCATTGGAGATGTAGGCCTAGCCGCTATCAACATTGCTTGGCCCATCACCGCTGTACTGCTCGCCATGGGTACCGGCATCGGCACCGGCGGGTCTGTCATCATGTCCACCCGCCGCGGAGAGGGCGATTATCCTTCTGCCTGCAAGGCCAAGGGCAATACCATCGTGCTTCTTGTCATGGCCAGTGCACTGCTGACTGTATTTTTCCTATTTTTACATGAGCCCATCTTGCGTGTACTAGGGGCGGAGGGGGCCGTGCATACCGCTGCCTCGGAATATGTAATGATCATCATCGCCGGAAGCACACTGCAAATTTTCGGTACCGGGCTGACTCCGCTTTTGCGCAATTCCCGCAAAACCATTGCGGCCATGGTCATCATGGTCACCGGCCTGCTTACCAATATTTTTTTGGATTGGTACTTTATTATGCCGCTTCAGATGGGGATGTCCGGCGCTGCCCTGGCTACCATTACGGCCCAGGGCATCGTAGCCGTGCTCAGCCTGATTGTGCTGATCCGGGAAAAGGACCGCCGCCTGCACTTTAAGCCCCAGCATTTCAAGCTGGAGAAAAAGCTGTGCGGCAAAATTCTGCGAACCGGCGTTTCCCCGTTTGGCCTGTCGCTTTCCCCTTCCATCATTTTGATTTTCAACAACTGGCAATGCCTTGCCTACGGCGGGGAAGCGGCGGTGGCGGCCTATGCTGTGGCTTCCTACATCGTAGAATCCGTAATGCTGTTTCTATCCGGCATCGGGGAAGGGCTGCAGCCGCTCATTAGCTATTTGAAGGGCGCCCGCGAATATCAACAGATGAAAGCCGTGAAAAACAAAGGGCTGCGCGTGGCGCTGATCATCAGTTGCACGCTGTCCGTGATTCTCTTCCTCGTACGCGGGGCCGTGCCTGCCGCGTTTGGCACATCGCCAGAGGCCAGCGCACTGATGGTCAATGCGCTGCTATGGTCCGTATTCGCGTTCCCGCTCATTGCCGTTGCCAAGCTTTTCTCTTCCTATTTTTACGCAGTAGGAGAAGACCGGCTTGCCCTGTTCATGATTTATGCGGACCCTTGTTTCTTCACGCCGGCACTGCTCATTACCCTGCCGCTGATCTTTGCCATCGACGGCATTTGGATCGCCTTGCCGGCGGCCCAGGGGCTTCTGGTTTTAAGCCTGCTGTACCTATACAGAATTCATAAAGAGCATTTGAGATTGGAGCAAACCGCCTATGCAAACGCCGAACTCGACGACGCATAAACCATCGACGCGTAAAATTGACGAGATCCAGGAGTTTTTGGATCTGTATTACATCAGCTGGTTTCGCATCAACCAAACCTATAACCTATGGGCCCAGTGCCACGGCATTCAGGACAGCACCATGTTTTTGCTGGATGAGATCCATCGCAATCCTGAGCATTGCACGCAGAGCATGCTTGTCAGCAAGGTGCTGCTGCCCAAGCAGACCGTCTCCTCTGCTTTGAAAAAGATGGAGGAGGGCGGGCTCATCGTTCGGGAAAACAACCCAAAGGATAAGCGCAACAAATTTGTACGCCTTACGCCCGAGGGGCAAGTATATGCAGACGCCCTGATGGGGGAAATGGAGCAGGCCGAGGTGGATGCGTTTTTATCTCTTACCCCCGAACAGCAGGTCGCCATTACCAAGGGGCTGGATGCGTTTGCCAACGCGATCCAAGAGGCCTTTGGAAAAACCATCCGCGCAAGAAAAAAGAAATAGGCAGGCTACCTGCCTATTTTGCTTTTAGAAAAGGAGGATCAGCATGCCCTATGCCCTTTTGCCGCAGGGGGAATCCCTATACTATCAAGTCATCGGCCAAGGCGCGCCGTTGGTCCTTGTGCATGGCAATCTGTGCGCCGGTGCACATTTCGCACCCTTTCTGCCCTACCTGCCAAAGGGGATCGCCTGCTATATTCCCGACCTGCGCGGTGCAGGAAAAAGCAGCTATCACACGCCGCTTCATAGCATAGATGACCTTTCAGAGGACCTGTATGCGTTACTACGGCATTTGCGGCTTGGTCCTGTCATCTTGGTGGGGTGGTCGGCCGGCGGCCCTGTATGCATGTCCCTGGCCCTCAGGCACCCTGACCTGGTGCGTGCCTTATGCTTGGTAGAAAGCGTCGGCGTTGCCGGCTGCCCCTTGTTTACACCGCAGGGAAGCCCTTACCGCAGCGCAAAGGATATGGCGCAAGAGCCGACGCAGGTTGCTCCCGCGCTATCCCTGATCCGCACGCAAGATCCAGAAGGCATGGCAGCCCTATGGGAACGCGCCATCTTTGTACACCAAAAACCCAGCCCCGCACAAGCCCGTCAGCTCGCCCATGTTTCGCTCCGGCAGCGCAGCGTTGCGGATTTATATTGGGCGCTGGCCCGCTTCAATCTCTCCGCTTATTCCAACGGCTATACGCCGGGCCTTTTGCAGCCGCCCTCGCTGCCCATGCCCGTATTGGTAACCTGGGCAGAGGATGACGGGATCATTTCCTACGAGGAAGCGCAGCAAACCGCCCAGCAGCTATCCCATCGCGACCTCCTCATTCTGCCCCACTGCGGACATGCCCCCTTTTGGGACTGCCCTGACCGCCTGGCCGCCCATTTGCAATCGTTGATCGGCTTTATCTCATAAAAAAAGCACCGGAAAATCCGGTGCTTTTCATTTGCCGATGTTATTTTACTTCGACGACGCCGCCCACTTCTTTGATGGCAGCTTCCAGCTTCTCAGCCTCTTCCTTGGACAAGCCCTCTTTGATGGTTTTCGGAGCATTGTCTACCAGGTCTTTGGCTTCCTTCAGGCCCAGGCCGGTCGCCTCGCGCACAACCTTGATAACCTTGATCTTCTGGTCGCCGGCCTCTTTCAGCACAACGTCGAATTCGGTCTTCTCAGCAGCTGCAGCGCCTTCTGCCGGAGCAGCGCCAGCAGCAGCCACGGCCACAGCCGGAGCAGCGGCGGATACGCCGAATTTCTCTTCCATCGCTTTTACGAGCTCGCTCAGCTCGAGTACGGTCATATTTTCAATGGCTTCCATGATCTGATCTTTGTTCATTGTAATATCCTCCAATTCATTTGTTTATTTTTTGTTGTGTTACGCGCAATGGCTTATGCGCTCTTTTTTTCGCCAATGGCATTCAAAACATACAGCAGGTTGCGGATGTTGCCAGACAACGCCGTAACAAATCCCGTGATGGGCGCGTTCATGCTGCCCAGTACCTTGGCCAGCAGCACTTCGCGGCTCGGCAGAGACGCCAGCGCTTTGACAGCCGCTACATCGACGACCTTTCCTTCCAAGACGCCCGCTTTGATCTCGGTCTTCTCGGTTTCCTTGATAAAGTCGCTGATGATCTTCGCCGGGGCCACTGCATCTTCCATACCAAACGCCACAGCGGTCGGTCCTTCCAGTACCGGTTCCAGGCCTTCCATGCCCAGTGCGTCTACCGCACGGCGGATCATCGTGTTTTTCAATACACGATACTCTACCCCCGCTTCACGGAACTTATTGCGCAGGTTGGTTACCTCTTCTACCGTCAGGCCGCGGTAATCGATCAAGACCGCGCTTTTGCAAGTTTCAAACTTGGTCTTGATATCCTCCACGATCCCCTGCTTTTGTTGCAGAATCGCTTCTTTCACTCTTTTCACCTCCACCTGTCCATAAGAAAAGCCTCCGAAACAGCGCTTCGGAGGCTCAAAAATCATTACACACCATGCCCCATTCCGGGCATACCGTAACTTTTGGGTCATCCTCGGCGGGCAAATTTAAGCGCAAACGCGCACCAGCTGTCTTCGGCAATCCAAGTATCATAAATTTTACTGTGTTAGTATATCACCTTGTCCCAGGCGTGTCAACGGCTTAGAGGAAACGCTGTGCATTCAGTCGAATGCCAGGGCCCATCGTGCTGGAAATCGCCACGGACTTCAAATAGGTGCCCTTGGCGGAAGCCGGTTTGGCTTTTACGATGGCATCCATCAGCGTGCTGATGTTTTCATCCAGCTGGTTGGCCTCAAACGAAGCCTTGCCTACCGGTACATTGATGATAGAGCTGCGGTCTACGCGGTACTCTACCTTACCGGCCTTGATATCGTTGATGGCCTTGGTCACATCTGGCGTAACCGTACCGGACTTCGGGTTGGGCATCAGGCCGCGGGGTCCCAAGATCCTAGCGACACGGCCTACCAGGCCCATCATATCCGGGGTAGCTACCGCTACATCGAAATCCAGCCAGCCTTCTTGGATCTTTGCGATCAAATCTTCGCCGCCGATGAAGTCTGCGCCCGCTGCCTTGGCGTCCGCTTCCTTGTCCGCCTTGCAGAATACCAACACGCGCACCTTTTTGCCGGTGCCGTGCGGCAATACGACCGCGCCGCGCACCTGCTGATCCGCATGGCGGGGGTCTACACCCAAGCGAACGGACAACTCGATGGTTTCGTCAAATTTTGCCTTGGCAGTCTGCTTTACCAGCTCTACCGCCTCGGTCAGGTCATACAGTTTCCCTTTTTCCAACAGCTTGGCACTGTCGGTATATTTCTTACCGTGTTTCATGGTTTCTCCTCCTTGTGGTCATAGCGCAGTTGCCTGCTCCCACTTCCTTGCGCTTAGTCTTCTACGGTGACGCCCATGCTGCGGGCCGTCCCCGCAACCATGCTCATCGCGGCTTCCAGCGATGCGGCGTTCAGATCCGGCATCTTGGTTTTGGCGATCTCTTCTACCTGCGCACGGGTAAGGGTTGCGACTTTGTCGCGGTTCGGCCGTCCGCTTGCGTGTTCGATGTTGCATGCCTTTTTAATCAAGACAGCCGCGGGCGGGGTCTTCGTGATAAACGAGAACGAACGGTCCGCATATACGGTGATGACAACGGGGATAATCAAGCCCGCGTCCTTATTTGTCCGTTCGTTGAACTCCTTACAGAAGCCCATGATGTTTACGCCATGCTGGCCCAGAGCGGGGCCTACCGGCGGTGCAGGGGTAGCTTTCCCTGCGGGAATTTGCAGTTTGATAAAACCGGCAACCTTCTTAGCCATGGTTGCACCTCCTGATTCTATTGTGGTCAAAACGGGGGGATGCCCCTCCCACGCAACAAACGCGAAATGCGTCTATGCACTGTGTTGGGTGTGTTTAGATCTTGTGTACCTGCACAAAATCCAGTTCCACGATGGTATCGCGTCCAAACATGGAAACGGATACCTTGAGCTTTTGCCGCTCTTTATTGATCTCCTGTATCGTTCCGACAAAGTTTTCCAGCGGTCCGCTTGTAATCGTGACATTCTGGCCCACTTCCACATCGATATCAATGGAAACGTTCTCTATGCCCGTCATGCGCACCTCTGCATCGCTCAGCGGGATCGGCCGGCTGCCCGGGCCCACAAAGCCCGTTACGCCGCGGGTATTGCGCACGATATACCAGCTTTCGTCGTTCAAAAGCATCTTGACCATCACATAGCCGGGATATACCTTGCGCGAAACGGTTTTCTTCTTACCGTTTTTCACCTCTATGGATTCCTCCATCGGCACCTTTACCTCCAGGATCACATCCTGCATGCCGCGGTTTTCCACAGATTTTTCCAGGTTGGCCTTTACCTTGTTTTCATATCCACTATAAGTATGAACCACATACCACATCGGCCGGTCTGTCGTTTCATGACGCCCCTGCTGTACGGTGGTTGTGGTGCCTTCCCCTTGCAGATGATCGCTCAAATCAAAGACCTCCTTAGCCGACGATAAGCGCCAACAGTTTTGTAAGACCGAGGTCTATCAGTCCAACGACAACAGCAAACGCACAGATGAATAAAAGCACGATGCCGGTATACTTTGCCAGCTCCTGCTTGGTAGGCCATGTTGCCTTTTTCAGTTCAGAGCCCATATCGCGGAAAAAGCGCACGATCCGGCCGCCGCGCTTAGGCTTGGCCGCTTTTTTCGTGTCCTTCGCCTTGTTTTTCTTGGGATCGGGCTGCTTGGCTTTTTTGTCCTTGGCCATAGGGTTGTCTCACATCCTTACAAAACGGTTTGCCATTTAGCGAGTCTCTTTGTGCGCCGTATGCTTTTTGCAGAATCTGCAGTATTTGTTCATCTCGATACGGTCCGGTGTATTCTTTCTGTTCTTCATGGTGTCATAATTGCGTTGTTTGCATTCTGTGCAAGCAAGCGTAACCTTTACACGGCTTCCAGCTGCCATTGTATCCACACCTCCATGGTTTCAAAATCACGACATGATGAATAAAGCCCCAGTCGGGGTCACCTAATGAAAATAGCATAACTTCCCTTTTCTGTCAATGGCTAATTCCGCTTTTTCCCCGGAAAAACGCCTAAAAAAGGGCCGCAGACAGTGCTGCGGCCCTTGCGTTTACACCAATTATTCCGCTGCGGATTCGTAGATCTCTTTGACAGCAGCCCGGTCCATCTTCATAAAGCCGTTGATGGCAGAATCGTCCGCCGGCACCGTGGCATCCAAAATGTTCGGGATCTCCTTAGGATCGATGCCCAGCTCCTTGATGGTCAGCGGCATGCCCAAAGAGGCCAGCCATGCCTTAAAGCGGCGGACGCCTTCCAGCGCCACACCCTTGGCGTCTGCATAGTCCGCATCCACCTCAAACACATCTGTAGCAAACTGCGCCACACGGGCCACCTGTGCCTCGTTGCCATGGTTGATGATATAATTGAGCATCGCCGGCATCATCACGGACAGGCCTGCGCCGTGTGCCGTATCGTACATGCCGCTCATCTGCTGTTCCAGGCCGTGCTCGCCGCCCTTTGGCATCCCTGCACGCCCAATGCTCGTCAAATCATTGTGGGAGAAAGAGCCCGCCAGCATCAATTCTGCGCGCGCTTCATAATTTTTCGGGTCATTGACGGCAATGGGGCCGTACTTTACGACGGTTTTCAGCGTACCGACACAGTATTGATCGCCCAGGAAGCTGGCATCCGGGGTCAGATAACGCATATAGGTATGCGCAAAAATGTCCGCCGTGCCCGCACCGGTCTGGTATTTAGATACGGAATAGGTCAATTCCGGATTCATAATCGCAAACACAGGCCGGCAAGCCGGGTTCATAAAGCCAAATTTTTTCTTGGTTTCCATATCGTCTACCAACACAGAGGAGCCGCTGGTTTCGCTGCCTGCCGCGGAAATGGTATGGATCGTGCCGACCGGGATCATCTTTTCCGCCATCACGCCATTGTAGAACTGCCAATAGTTGCCGTCATTGGCAAGCCCCAGCGCAATGCCCTTGGCCGTATCGATGGTAGATCCGCCGCCTACCGCCAGCATGAAGTCCACTTTTTCCTCCTGCGCCTTTTTCAGCCCGGATTCTACCAGGGAGCGCAACGGATTGGCCTTTACGCCGCCCAACTCTACAAAATCGATGTTCGCATCGTTCAAGCACTTTACTACCTTATCGTACAGGCCGCTGCGCTTGATGCTGCCGCCGCCGTATACGAACATGACCTTTGTGCCGCCATGCTTTTTGATCATGTTGGCGACTTCCATTTCGGTCCCCTTGCCAAACAATACGTCCGTGTACATGTGGAACTTAAAGTTGGAAAATGTCTTCATCCCTTTACTCCTTACCTATTTATTATTTTGAAAGGCGCCCTTTGCAAAGGCCCCTTTACAATGCTATGCAGGTATATATGTTGTCATCAAACAAAATCTAAATGCATGGTGATAATACAAAAAAAGGAAATAAAAAAATACATTTTGGCTATGCTTCATTTTCTATAATAATACGATTTCATACCAAATGCAAGGCAAGAAAAAAGGGACTGCAAAGCAGTCCCTTTTTCATTCTTATTCCATGATCTCCGTAA
>OLRX01000352.1_pt1 | contig 43281 bp, 46 predicted proteins | sample 1672991 | NCBI WGS metagenome assembly OLRX01 (sample SAMEA3136744, study PRJEB25190) | human gut metagenome | biome: human gut; feature: human-associated habitat; material: faeces | place: Austria | collected 2013
TGCATGTATTATTTTGATAGGTACTTTTCCCATAAAGTAATTTGAAAAAGTACACCTTTACAAATCCAAACCAGGCGGCAGTGCGGCCGTGGTTTCCCACTGCACCGCCTTGGAATAGAAGGTCCCTACTGGCATCTCACAGGCTTTCGCGGCCTGCTTGAGGGTCAGTTTTTTGCTGCGCCAGGCCCGGTGCACGGCGGGAAAATTCTCCGGCAGGGGCCGGGGCGGGCGGCCAAAGCGGACACCCCGGGCCTTGGCCGCCGCGATGCCCTCCGCCTGGCGCTGGTGGATGGCGGCCCGCTCGTTCTCCGCCACGAAGGAGAGGACCTGGAGGACAATGTCGCTGAGAAAGGTCCCCATCAGGTCCTTGCCCCTTCTCGTGTCCAGCAGGGGCATGTCCAGCACCACGATATCCACCCCCTTTTCCTTGGTCAGCACCCGCCACTGCTCCAGGATCTCCCGATAGTTCCGGCCCAGCCGGTCAATGCTCTTGATGTACAGCACGTCGTCCCGCTTCAGCCGCCGCACCAATTTCCGGTACTGGGGCCGGTCAAAGTCCTTGCCGGACTGGTGGTCCCGGTACAGATTCTTCTCCGGGATCTCCAGCTCCCCCATGGCCAGCCGCTGCCGCTCCTCATTCTGGTCCCGGGTGCTGACCCGGATGTACCCATAGTTCATCCCTGAACCCCTCCTGTTCTCTCTCCGGCAGAAAAAAACAAAGGCTTCCCACCCATCCTCCCTGGGTAGGAAGCCTTTCGCGTCCGCTGCCCGGTCCCCCCTTCAAATGGGAATGGCCCGGATCATCAGCCGGTCACACACGGCGTCAATGTTGGTCTTGTCGATGTTGGCCTGGTCCATGGTCTGTTTCACCTTGTCCACCAGCACCTGGTTGCTCAGGTCCCGCAGCTGGCCCATGAGGCCCAGGCGGCGGCCCAGGCGGAAGAGCATCTGCTGGTCCTCCGGCAGGTCCAAAAACCGGTCGATGAGGGCCAGCATGCGGTCCTTGTCCTGGGGCAGCCGGCCCTTGAGCTCCAGCAGGATGTTCAAAATGTGGTCGCTGTCCACCCAGCTGGTGATGCCGTGGAGGTTCTCCAGAAACAGGCGGATCTCCCCAATGGTCTCCACATCGTTGGGCCGGGTGAGCAGGCCAGTCTCATAGTCCTCGTACATCTCCAGATTCTCCGCCAGGGCCATGGAGCGGATGCGGATGAAGTCGGGGTTCACCTGGTTCATCACGTCGGCGGTGTCCAGGGCGCTCTGGCGGGCGTACTCCCGCCCCCCCATGCCGGGCATGTAGAACTCATTGATCTCAATGCCGGCGGCCTTGGCCTTGATGCCGGCCTCGATCTGGGCCTGCTTGGTGACCCCCTTCCGCATGCGCTTCAAAATCTCGTCGTTGCCCGTCTCCAGGCCGATGTGGAAGCGGTTGAGCTTCAGCTGGGCATAGCGCTGCAGCCGCTCGGGCTTCAGGCGGTTGATGGTGTCCGACCGGGCATAGGTGGTGATGCGCTGGATCTGGGGGAAAGCGGCGTTGAGGTACTCCAGCACGTCGGTGAGCTGGTCAGGGGGCATGAGCAGACTGTTGCCGTCCTGGAAAAACACCGACTCCATGCCGCTCTGCACCCAGTGATAGGCCATGGAGCAGGCCTCGTAATCCCCCTCGGACTTGGCCTGCCGGGGGGGCTGCTTCCCCTGAAAGACATCCACCCAGTATTTGATGAGGTCAATGTCCTTCTTCACGTCCTCGGCCCGCCGGATGCTGAAGGGCACGTCCCGGTAAAAGCCGCAGAACCGGCACTTGTTCCAGCCGCAGCCCCGGTTGATCCGCAGCAGCAGACTGTACGCCTCACTGGGGGGACGGATGGGCCCCAGCTCGAACCCGTTGTATGGTGTGATCTTCTGCAAAGCAGGGTCCTCCTTTTTGATTTTTGAGGTCATTATACAGGAACTTCCCCGCCCCTGCAAGGCTTCTCTCCCCCCGGCGCCGCCGGACCGGGAAGAAACCTGGGGAAAACCCCCGTTTTTGCCAAAAAAGAACTTGCCATTCCGGAAACATCCCTGTATAATAGTTGCGGTATTTTTTCGGAAGAAATGATCCTATTCTTGAACTATATTGGAGGACATGACCATGGCAGGCGTTATTTCCAGAGGCATCCGAGGCCCCATCATCCGCGAGGGGGACGACATCGTCGATATCGTGGTAAACAGTGTCTATGCGTCCGAGCAGGCAGACGGCTACACCCTGCAGGACCGGGATGTGATCGCCGTGACCGAGTCCGTGGTGGCCCGGGCCCAGGGCAACTATGTCACTGTGGATCAGGTTGCCCAGGATATCCGCAATAAATTCCCCGCGAAGAAGCTGGGGCTGGTCTTCCCCATTCTCAGCCGGAACCGGTTCTCCATGTGCCTGAAGGGCATCGCCCGGGCCATGGACGAGGTGGTCATTCTGTTCAGCTACCCCAACGACGAGGTGGGCAACCCCCTCATGGTCCGCTCGGCCTATCTGAAGAACCGGTACAGCGGGGTCTATGACTTCCAGGAGGCCGACTTTGTCAAAACCTTCGGCTCCCCCGTCCACCCCTTCACCGGGGTCAACTACCTGGACTTTTATCGGGAGGTCATTGAGAGCGAGGGGGCCAAGGCCACCTTCCTCTTCTCCAACGACTGCCGCTACATCGCCTCCTTCTGTGACCAGGTGCTCTGCTGCGATATCCACACCCGGAACGAAACCCGGGACGTGCTCCAGGCCATGGGCAAGACCGTCTTTACCCTGGCCGACGTGATGTCCGCCCCGGTGAACGGCAGCGGCTACCACGACAAGTACGGCATGCTGGGCTCCAACAAGGCCACCGAGGAGAAGCTGAAGCTCTTCCCCCGGAACTGCCAGCCGGTGGTGGACGGCATCCAGGCCCGGATCGCAAAGGAGCGGGGGCTGCACGTGGAAGTGATGGTCTACGGCGACGGGGCCTTCAAAGACCCGGTGGGCGGCATCTGGGAGCTGGCCGACCCGGTGGTCTCCCCCGCCTATACCGCCGGCCTGGCGGGCAAGCCCAATGAGCTGAAGCTGAAGTTCCTGGCCGACAACGACTTTGCCGACCTGTCCGGGGAGGCCCTCCAAGAGGCCATCCGCCAGGAGATCAAGGCCAAAAACGCCGACCTGGTGGGGGACATGAGCTCCGAGGGCACCACCCCCCGGCAGTACACCGACCTGCTGGGCTCCCTGTGCGACCTGACCTCCGGCTCCGGCGATAAGGGCACGCCGGTAGTTTGGATACAAGGCTACTTTACAAACTACGCAGAAGGATAATAAACACAAAAATACCGGCTGTTTTGGCCGGTATTTTTTATGCTATCAACGGCGCCCAGGCCTGGGACAGCAGCGCAACGCCCCGCTGTATCTGCGCTTGGCTGAGCGAACCGTATCCCAGCAGCACATGGCCCTGGTAGGCGGGCGGCACAGGGCCGATGAAATAGGGCGAAAGGGGATACACCTTGACCCCCGCCGCCATGGCTGCGCGGCACAGCGCCCCACCGTCCGCCATGCCGGGCAGATGCACCAGCACATGGTGCCCCGCCTGCTCGCCCTGGTATTGCAGGGAATGGGGAAAGGCTACCTCCAGGGCGGAAACCAAGGTTTTGCGCTTTTCCTTATAGAGCTTGCGCATGCGGTTGAGGTGCGTTTCAAACGCGCCCTGGCGCAGGAATGCATCCAGCACCTGCTGCTCAAAACGGGAAACGGCGCAGCTAAATTGCGCATATTGGGCCTGGTACAGCGGCAGGAGCGCTTCGGGCAGCACCATATAGCCGATGCGCAGCGAGGGGGCGATGGATTTGGAAAACGTGCCGAGGTAGATGACGCGGCCGTGGTCGTCGATGCTTTGCAGGCTGGGCAGGGGCTTTGCGTCGTAGCGGAATTCGCTGTCGTAATCGTCCTCGATGATGTAGCGGTCCGGCGCAGATTTGGCCCAGTTCAACAGCTGTACGCGGCGGCTGATGGGCATGCTGACGCCCAAGGGAAACTGATGCGAGGGGGTGGTATACACTGCCGTATGCGACAGCGCGCCCAGCGGCGACACAGGCAGACCCTTTTCATCGACATACAGCGGCAGCACCGAATGGCCCATGCGGGAAAACATATGGTACGCTTTGTTATACACGGGGTTTTCCAGCGCAATGGTCCAGCTGCTATCCAGCATATAGCTGAGAATTTGCAAAAGATGCTCGGTGCCGGCGCCGATGACGATCTGCCGGGCCCGGCAGCGCACCCCGCGGGCCTGTGCCAGGTACTGCGCGATGCTTGCCCGCAGCGAAACCAGCCCCTGGGCAGGGGCGTTTTGCAAAAGCGTGGCGTCCGCCTCGTCAAAACAGGCACGCAGCAGACGACGCCAGGTGGTATACGGGAAATGGCGCGTATCGATGCCGCCGGGCGAAAAATCCACAAGCGGCGCCGCCGTGCCGTCCGCCTTTGCGGCGGGCCGGGCCGGCTCTGCGGCGGCAGGCAGGAGGGGCTCGATCTCGCAGACAAAAAACCCGCGCTTGGGCCGGCTTTCCACAAACCCTTCGGAAACCAGCTGGCTGTACGCGCTTTCCACGGTGGTAACGCTGACGCCCAGATGCTCTGCCAGGCTGCGCTTGCTGGGCAGCTTGGCATGGGCGGGCAGCGCGCCTGTACGGATCTGCTGCTTTAGGTGGCGGGTGATTTGCATATACAGCGGCGTATGGCTATCATCTGGCGGCAGGGAAAAGAGCATGGGGGCCTCCTGGCTTCTGACCTTATAAAAAATGATAAAATTGAATCTTTTAATCAGGTCAGTTTTTCGTTATTATAGGGCATAGACCGAAAAGATGCAAGGGAGAAAGCAATGAAACAAAAACGAGTATTGGCTGTGCATGATTTATCCTGCGTGGGGCGCTGTTCTTTGACGGTGGCGCTGCCCATTTTATCTGCGGCTGGGCTGGAGGCAAGCGCGCTGCCCACGGCTGTGCTGAGCACGCATACCGGCGGATTTACCGGTATGACGTTCCGCGATTTAACCCAAGACCTGCCTGCTATCTTTGCGCACTGGAAAACGCTGGACTTGGCATTTGATGCCATCTATACTGGCTATTTGGGTTCGGCGGAGCAGGTGGCGCTGGTAGAGCAGTTGTTCGATGCGTTTCGGGGAGAGCAGACCAAGATCATCGTGGACCCAGTGATGGGGGATCACGGGAAGCTGTACCCCGGAATGTCGGAAAAAATGCCGCAGCTGATGAAAACGCTTTGCCAAAAGGCGGATGTGATCGTGCCCAACCAGACGGAGGCGGCGTTGATGCTGGGCCGGCCGTATCTGGAAACGCCCGATAAGGCGGAGGTAGATGATTTGATGCAGGCGCTGCGCGAAATGACGCAGGCCAGCGTTGTATTGACGGGCATCAGCCCGGAAGAGGGGAAGCTGGGCGCCGCGGTGTATGATAGAGAGACTGGGCAGACGGCCTGCCCCGCTGCCCCGCATATGCCGGGCAGCTACCACGGCACCGGCGATGTATACGCCAGCGCGCTGACGGGCGCATACCTGGCGGGCAAAACGCTGGTGCAGGCGGCCCAAATCGCGGCGGACTTTACCCAGCAAAGCATCGTGGAGACGCTGCCGCTGGGCCTTGAGACGCGCTACGGCGTGTGCTTTGAGCGCGCCCTGCCGCAGCTGCTGCGCGCACTGGAATCGTAAAATAGAGAAAAACGGCGGATATTTTGTCCGCCGTTTTTATTTTGCCTTAGTTGCCGGAGGGCATAAAGCCGATGAGCGCAGAAGCCACCGTGGAGATGGGCATGGTCTGGATCCACACCTTGCCGGGTCCGGTCAGGCGGGTATGGAAAAAGCCTTCGCCGCCCAGCAGCTTGTTTTTCAGCCCCTCTACCTGCTGAATCTCCATGGAAACGCTTTCTTCATAGCCGGCCACATTGCCGGTATCTACCAGCAGCGATTGGCCAGGCGCCAAGACATATTCCATCAATTCGCCGTCGATCTCCACAAACGCCATGCCACGGCCGCTGAGCCGCTGCATGATAAACCCTTCGCCGCCAAAAAAGCCGGCGCCCAATTTTTTCTTGAAGGTGATGGCAAGTTCTACTGTGGGCTCGGCCGCCAAAAAGGCGTTTTTTTGCAGGATCATCGGCCGCTCCGGCGTGATTTCCAGCGGTAGGATGCGCCCGGGAAAGCTGGCGCCAAAGGCGATGACGCCGTCGCCCTGAGCCGTATAGATGTTCTGGAACATGGATTCACCGGATAGCGCTTTGGAGAACATCTTTCCGATGCCGCCGCCCCTGGTTTCCATCTGCATATTGGGGGTCATATACACCATAGAGCCTTTTTCGGTAATCATCTTTTCGCCGCTTTGCAGGCGGCAGACGACGATGGGGTAGGCGCCGCCTTGGATCTCGTATTGCATCGCATGACCTCTTTTCTATAAAAGAATGGTTTCTCACTGTCAGTATACAAAAAAAGGAGCCCGTCTGGCTCCTTTTTTTTCATTTAACCGAGAATTTCGCGGATTTTGACAACAACGGCCTCGGCTACCTTTTGGTGCTGATCCGGGTCCAAATGAATGCCGTCCTTTTCGCTGACGGAGGCAATGGGGCCCAGATCGAGATAATCGCAGCCGATTTCGCGGGTAAAGCGGGCAAATTTGGCGGGCAGCTCGCGGGAGATGCGGTTGGAATTGTCGTCAAACGAAGCGCAGTAATCCGGCTCGCGGGTATAGTTCAGGGGCGCAGGGCACATGACCAGAAGGCGCGGCGCGCGGCCCTCCGGCCCGCAGCCGGAAGCTAGAATGAGGTTTGCCAGCTCGCGCACGCCGGCCGCCACATCCGAGGCAGTGAGGGCAAAGCGGGTCTTGCAGTCGTTGGTGCCGAGCATGAGGATGACAAGATCCAGCGGGCTTTGGCTGGCAAGGCAGGGGATCAGGTATTCCTTGCCGTTTTTGTAGCCCTCGATGGGGTCATCCCACAGGGCGGTACGGCCGTTGAGCCCTTCCTCGATGATCTTATACTGCGGCAGCGCCTTTTGGACGAGCCCGGTCCACCGGGTGTTTTCGTCAAAGCGGTAGCCGTCCTTGGGGGCAAAGCCCCAGGTGTTGGAATCTCCAAAGCAAAGGATTCGTTTCATGGCATATCTCCTATGAATGTAAAAATGATGATAGCTTATTATACAACAAAAACGGGCGGCTGCGGCGCTTATTGTGCGGGGCCTGATGCGGCGCCGTCATCGTAATACAGGAACCTTGGCATGCCGATGTGGAAGAAGATGGCAAGCAGGCGAAGCCCCAAGATCAGCGCAAAGCACAGCAGCACCGCGGCGGTGCGCGGCAGAAAGCGCACGCCGTAATACAGCGCCACGGCCCCCAGGATGCAGGGGGTGGCGTATAGCGGCCCGCTGAAGATCATGGGGATGCGCTGGGCAAACAGGTCGCGCAGCATGCCGCCGCCGCAGGCCGTAAGGCAGCTGATGAATACGCAGGTGATCAGGTTGCCGGGCATGTCCACAACGATGAGCGCGGCCGAGGTGCCAAAGGTGGCCAGGCCCACGGCGTCCGCAATATCCAGCGGCAGGGACAAATCAAACCGGCGCAGCTGGTGATGACGGCGCAGCGCAGCGTTGCCCAGCAGCGTTACGACAATGGCTAAGGCCACGATGCAAAGATAAGACCGATGGGTGAAAAAGGCGGGCAGGGGCTGGTTTAGCAGCACATCCCGCAGCATACCGCCGCCGCAGGCCGTCGTGATGGCCAAAACGCAAACGCCGATTAGATCCATCCTTTTTTCCAGCGCCACCAACACGCCGCTCATACCAAAGGCAAACAGGCCGACGGCCTCTAACGGAAAAGAAACGACGAGCTCCATACAAACACTCCTTTGCGAAAACATGGATAAGCACAGTGTAGCACAGAAAAAAGAACCGGCGGCAATGATTTATCGATATAAAAAGAGAACCGGCACGCAAAGATATGCCGCAAAGGCTTTCACTTCATAATCCAACACCATCCGCCGCCCCGTTTCGATGCGGGAAACGGTGAGCTTTGTGAGGGAAAGGCCGCGCAGCTGCATTTGCACGGCCAGCTGCTCCTGCGTAAGGCCGTGCGCCAGGCGCAGGCGTTTGATGGAAAGACCGACGATATTTTTTCTCAATTCTGCATTCTCCTTCAAGTTTCTGCAAATAGCATACGGCAGAAAGAAAGGAATTGGTATCTAAAAATGGAAAAGAAAGAAATTTTACGGGATAAAAATAAAAAAGCGCCCAAGACAGAGAGCGTCTTGGACGGTATTTTTGTACGGGCGCCTACGCTAGCGGACGATTTCCCTGCCTTGGTATTCGCTATGTATGATTTCGTTCATCTCTTCCGGCGTTTCCCGGCAGCCGCCTTCCAGCCATTTTTTTACGATGGCATTCAAGCCGGCCTTAAAAAACTCCATATGATAGGCGATGTGTTTGTTGCCAAAGTATGTTTCGGCCTGCCGCGTATCATAGAGCTCTATTTTGTACTGGCCGTCATAGCCCAATTTGAAATAGGTTTTGTAGAAAAGCTGATTGCTTTGGATGTGATAAAACAGGCGTAGGTAGTCGTTGCTGTTCACCTTATTATCCCTATCGTCCTTATAAAACTGGGCCACATCCGTTTCCAGCTTTTCCCGGATCGCGTCTGCAAGCGCATAGAGATCTGCATAGTTGGCGTAAAAGGTGCTGCGATTGAGCTTTGTCTTTTTGATGATTTCGGACACCGTAATGGCGGATAGCTCCTTTGTCTGCAAGAGCTCAAGGAACGCCTTTTCGATTTTTGGAGGTGTTTATGATGAAAAAAAGCAGTTTTACTGCGTTGCTATTGGGAACGCTTAGCGGCGTGCTGTTTGCCATCGGCATGTGCATGGCGCTGATTGCCGAATGGAATGCCTTTACGCCGGGCGTTGTGCTGGGCTGTGCAGGCGTTGTGCTGGGGATTGCCACCATGCTGATCTGGAGAAAAATGGAACACAAGGCGCCCTGCCATCTGTCCGGCAGGCATGTACGGGCCGTTCTTTTGGGCGTTGCCGGCGCATTGCTGCTGGGCGTGGGCATGTGCTTTTGCATGGTATGGCAAAGGATGCTGCCGGGGATGCTTATAGGCGTAGCGGGGATCGTGCTGCTTGTCTGCCTGGTTCCCTTGCTAAAAGGCGTAAAGCGCGGGCAGCCCTGCTGATGAATGAAAACAGAGCATGAGAGTTCAAAAAACGATATTACACAGAATCCAAAAGACGGAATGGGGCGGCCGGATCGTAAGCAACGAAAGATACCGCGCCATCGTGCCGGTGGGTTGGGCAGCGGGCCTAAACCTAGCGTATGCGCTTTACCATGGCGTGCTCGGCCTAGCGCGCCATTCCATTTGGTTTCTCGCGTCGTGCGTGTATTACATATTGCTCAGCGCGATGCGCAGCGCTGCTGTGTTGGGCTTGCGGAAGGGCGGCGTTGAAAAGGAGCGCGCCCTTATGTGGCTGACGGGCGTTTTGTTTTGTGTATTGAGCGTTGTTTTGATTGGCATCGTCTACATCAGCCTTCTGGAAGATGTAGCCATGGCATACGATGAAATTCTCATGATTACCATTGCGGCCTATACGTTTGCCAAAATTTCTTGGGTCATCGTAAACGCCGTAAGAGCCCGAAAGAAAAGGACGCCGCTGAGCACTATCATACAAACAATTCGGATGATGGAGGTGGCCGTATCCGTGCTGACAATGCAGCGCTCCATGCTTGTATCGTTTAGCGACGGCACAGGCGTTGACGCGTATACGATGAACCTCATCACAGGCGCGGGCGTGTGCCTGTTTGCCTTGGTGCTTGGCGTTTGGATGATGAGATACAGCAAAAGGAAAGGAGACGATTGGGATGGCCAAATCGAAGCTTGTAAAGACGAATGAAAAGATAGCAGAAAAGGTAGCGGGTGCGTATCAAAAGGTAGAGGATACCGTAGTGGGCGCGTATCAAAAGGTGGAAGATACGGTAGTAGGCACATATACCAAAATAGAGGACAAATTTGTGGACCAGTATTTGACCAAGGAAGGCGAAACCGTAGAGCAGGCAAAGCAAAGGCTAAAGGAAGAAAACGGGAAAAGGTAAAGGAAAACGGCGGCAGGAACAAGCATCCGGCCGCCGTTTTTGTTGCGGATAGAGGGGTTTGAGCCGCCTTTTGGCGGCTTTTTGCCTTAGAGCCAGCCGAAATGGCGGCAGGCCTTGGCAATGCCGTTTTCATACGAGGGAGCGGTGACATAATCGGCGCAGCGCTTGAGCGATTCGTGCGCGTTGCCCATGGCGATGGAGGTCCAGGGCTGGGTAAACATGGGGATGTCGTTGGTGCCGTCGCCAAATACCACCACATCCTCCACCGGCGCAGCTAAGCGCTGCATCACATGGCGGATGCCCTCCTGCTTTTCCAAAGGCTCTATGAAAATGCAGGTGGGGCTGTACCGCACCCAAGGCGCATAGGATAGCGCCTCGATGCCGGCTTCCTCCTCCTCGGTACAGGCGATATACAGCTTATAGAAGGTGGAAACGCGGCGGAAATCTAGCGCAGGGTCAAGCACGGAGTGCATATAATAATCGTTTACCTTCAATAAAAAGGCAGTGGAATTGGTATAGCGCACCATTTTGTTTTCGCAGGTAAAGCCCCAGGGGATGCCCTTTTCGCTGAGCTCTGCGAGCACGCGGTGGCACAGGGCGGTATCCAGCGGGCGCATCTGCTCCAACCGCCCGTTGATGGTCAGGCTGTACCCGCCGTCGGATACGAGGTGGGAAATGCCCAGTTCCGGGCAAAAGCCGATGGCCTCGGCCTGAAGGCGGCCGGTGGCAATGGCAACAAAATGGCCGTTTTGCTGTAGCTCGCACAGGGCGCGGCGGGTATCGGGCGGCACGCAGGCGGTATGGCCGATGGTCAGCGTGCCGTCAAAATCAAAGAAAAAATATTTTGTATGCGGCTGCAAGGGCCTTATCCTCCGATGCGATGGAATATTGGGTTATGGTTTTCATAGGTGCATACATAGCGCATGCCGGCGCGGCGCAGCATTTGGCAGGCGGCCGCATAGTGCTCGCCGATGCGGTCCGGCGTATGGGCATCGGAGCCGATGGTCACGATCTCGCCGCCCAATTCGTGATAGCGGCACATGATATCCTCATCCGGCATGAAAAAGCCGTACGGCGTTTTGGAGGAGGTGTTGATTTCCAGCCCTTTGCCGTGGGAGATCAGGTACATAAACAGCGCATCCAGCTCATCCGGCGCGTTGCGGTAGCGGAGCTGGCGGTCTGGATAGGGATTCTGGCGGGCATAATAGGTCAGGTGGCCGATGCAATCCAGCTCGGGGAAATCCTTGGCACAGGACAACAGCTGCAAAGCGTATTTTTGCATTACCTCATCCGGCGTAGCGCCGTAGCCGAAAACCGGGTTTACCTCCGGCTCTATGAGGCGCCGCGGGTTGCCGTCGGCAAACCCCATCCAGTGGATAGAGCCCAAGATATAATCAAACCGCAAGCCGGCCATGGCCTGCCGCGTGGCGGCAAAGACATCGTCCCGGCCGGCCTGCATGCCGATCTCCACGCCGGTTTTGATGATGAGCTGGTCGGCAAACCGGGCGGCGTACCGCTCCACATCCTCCACATAGTCGATCAAATCGCAAAGGAAATTTAAGTGCGGAGCCAGTGGAAAATCGTAATCATAATGTGCCGTTACGCAGATCTCGTCCAGGCCGTTATGGATTGCGCCCAGGGCGATTTCACGCAGGGACTGCTGGCCGTCTGCGCTGTGGTAGGAGTGGATATGATAATCGTACATAGAGAAACCCTCCAAAATTCAAAAACTTCTGAAAAACGCTCAATAGGAGCGTATCCTATTGAAATGCTATCAACGGCAACGGAATACAATTTTATATCAGAGATGTCTCTATTATGAAATAATTTTGACAAAAAAACAAGCATCGGGAGGAAAGATGGAAGCATTGCAGTGGATAAAACGCATCAGCCAATGGGTATGGGGGCCGTGGATGCTCGTGCTATTGGTAGGCACGGGCGTGTTTTTAACCATCCGGCTAAAGGCCTATCCCTGGCGCAATTTGGGGTTTGCGCTGCGCGCTGTGTTTCAAAAAACAAAGGGGCGGAGAGGCAGCGGGGATATTTCCCCGTTTCAGTCGCTGATGACCTCGCTGGCCGCCACCATCGGCACCGGCAACCTGGTGGGCGTGGCTACGGCGATGGTGCTGGGCGGGCCGGGGGCGCTGGTATGGATGTGGGTCAGCGCGCTGTTTGGCCTTTCCACCAAGTTTGCCGAAAGCGTGCTGGCGGTGCGCTATCGGGAGAAACAGCCAAACGGCGAGATGGCGGGCGGGCCGATGTATGCGATGAAAAACGGCTTTCGCCGCAAAGCGCTGGGCAAAGCGTTGGCGTTTTTGTTTTCGCTGTTTGCCGCGGCCGCGGCGTTTGGCATCGGCAACATGACGCAGGCCAATTCCATTGCAGAGGCGCTCTATGCTTCGACGGGCGCGGAGGCGTATCTGGTGGGGCTTTGCCTCATGGTGCTGAGCGGCTGCGTGCTGCTGGGCGGCATCCGCAGCATCGGCCGGGTATGCGGCGTGGTGGTGCCGGTGATGGCGGTGGGATACTTTGCGGCGGGCTTGGCGGCCATCGCCAGCCGCGCGGCGTACCTGCCGGCCGGCCTTGCGGAGATCATCCGCATGGCATTTTCCGCACAGTCGGCAGCGGGCGGCGTGGGAGGAACCATCGTAGCGCACATGGGGCAGGCTGTCCAATGGGGCGTAGCCAGAGGGGTGTTTTCCAACGAGGCGGGGCTGGGCTCTGCGCCCATTGCCGCGGCGGCGGCCCAAACGGACCACCCGGCCAGGCAGGGGTATATCAATATGACGGGCACGTTTTTTGATACCCTGGTGGTGTGTACGGTCACGGGGCTGGTCATCGCCTGTTCCGGTGTATTGGGCACAGTGGACGCCCAGGGCGCGCCGCTGATGGGGGCGCCGCTGACCATTGCGGCCTTTGAGGCGGCGCTGGGGCCGGTAGGCGGCTGGGTGGTCACGGGCAGCATCGTGCTGTTTGCCTTTTCCACCATCCTGGGCTGGGAATATTATGGGGAAAAATCGCTGGAATACCTGAGCAAAAGCCAGCGATACAATCGCGTCTACCGCCTTATCTACTGCGCGCTTGCCTTTGTGGGGGCGACGACCCCCTTACAGGCGGTATGGGGCGTTTCCGACATCATGAACGGGCTGATGATTCTTCCCAATTTGATCTGCCTGCTGGCGCTCCATGGGGAGGCAGCCAGGCTCTGCTTTGAGTTTGAAGGCAAAAGAAAAAGGGAAGCCAAACGGCCAAAACGCAAAAGGGAAAGCAAACGAACCTGAGCGTACAGGCATAAAAGAGAGGCTGCACCGTTTGCACAGAGGGCTTGGGGAACCGCATATGCATCGTATAAACGGCGCCCATGAAAAAAAGCGGCAGACGTTTGGTCTGCCGCAAGGCATTTATTTTTGCAGGAACAAAACGCCCAGCGTATTGGGGCCGCAGTGGGAAGAGATGGTGCAGCCGGCGCGGGTGATGTAGGTTTCCTTAAAATCCACCAGCTGCTGGATGGTTTGGCGCACCATATCGATGATGGCCTGGTCTATGCCGGAATGGGTGATGAATACGCGGCTGGTATCGATGCCCTCCGGCTTTGCGAGCACATCCTGCACATAGCGCTTCAGGCAGCGGATGAGCTTGCCACGGTACATTTTGCCCACGCCCATGCTGCCGTGATCATCGGTATGCACCTGGATACAGGGCTTGATATGCAGCACGTTGGCGCCTAGGCGGGTGATGGAAGAGCAGCGGCCGCCAGCGTGCATGAATTCCAGCGTATCCAGCAGAAAGCTGGCCTGCACCTTGGGCACCAGCTGCGTCACTTCCTGATAAATGCGCTCGGCGGGCATGCCTTGCCGGATGCGGTCTGCCACTTGGAGCGCGATTAGGCCGGAGCCGGTAGACAGGCTGCACGAATCGATGACATACACATGCCCCAGCTGCCGGGCGGACAGCAACGCGTTTTGATGCGCGGAGGACAATGCCGAGCCCAGGGAAATATGGATGACGTCGCAGCCCTGTTCTGTCCATTGCCGGAAGTGCTCATCGTACTGAGCAACGTTGATTGCGGCGGTTTTGGGCAGCAATTTTTTCTCCCACCAGGCCCGGTATAGGTCGTCCGGCGTGATGCCTTCGCCGTCGGTATAGGCCTGGCCATCCAAAAGGATGGTAAAGGGAAACAGGTGCACGTGATACTGCTGGATAAGCTGCGGCCCCAAATCGCAGGAGCTGTCTGCACTGAGGATGACTTTTCTTTGCATGGTGATGATGTCTCCTGAATTAAAATTATGAGGCGGCGTTGGAAGAAGCGCTTTTATCTGAATGGTCGCGCTTGCGCGTAATGAGCAGCGCTTCCAGCCAGCCCTTTTTATATTTGGTAGAAATGTATCCGATGACGGCGATGACAAACGCGCCTACGGCATCGACGATGAGATCGCTCATGGTATCGATGACCGCTGCGCGGCCTACCAGCGCCACGCCGTTTTCCAGGGCATATTTTTGCATATTCAGCTGCATGAGCCCATCGATGGTAAACTCGTAAATTTCCCAGATGGCGCCCAGCATCATGGCAAAGCAAAACGCGAAAAATGCCACGAAGATGGGGCTGAGGTTGACGGGGATGCGGTCGCTATTGTTGAACAGCGCAATGACGGAAAAGCCGAGCGTACCCAGCATGCCGCCGCTAAAGCAGTGCAAAATGGTATCCCAGTTGGATACCTTATAGTAGAAATCCTGTACTTCGCCCAAGTATACGGCGCAATACAAAAACAGCACAAACAGGATCAACATCATGGAAGGGATCTCCAGGCGGAAGCGTTTGGCCAGGATGCTGGGCAGCATCAGCACAGCGACGCCGAGAATACATTGGAGAAGCATCAGGATATAATCGCTTTTCAGCCGTTCGCCTTCGGCAGCCCCGGCCGGCATGGATGCCGGTGCTAAAAAAATGCGCACAATGATATAGATGATGGACGCAACGAGGGACAGGTAGACAAACAGGGAGAAATATTTCAAGAATTTTTGCTGGCGCGAACGAGGATCGCGTGTTTGTTTCATAAGAAGGCAAGACTCCTTTTCATCCCCGGCCAACCGACACGGGAAGGCAAGAAATTGTGTAAATAACAGTATACCGAAAAAACGGGAAAAAAGAAAGAAATGCAAATGGCAGATTGATTAAAAATCATTAAGACTCTGCCAAAAGCGGCCGGCGCTGGCAATGAAGATGGGAGGCGACCTCGTCCCAGGGCACAGAATACCCTGCGCCGTGCGAGCAGAAAACAGAGGAGGAAGGGTGGCGGCTGTCCGCCCGCCGATCATAGCCGGAAGCCTGGATGACCGCCTCCGGGTTGTGGCAGAGATCGTAGCCGTCAAACCGGAGCATAAGCGCGCCCTCGCCCTTGGAATAGGCAGCCACATCGGCAGCATAATCCATCAGGCAGGCGGCAGGGCCGCGGCCTGTGATAAGGCATCGGTCGTTTTGGGGCTGGGGCGCATCAAACCGGGCATGACGCCGCTGCAAATCGGACAGGGCATGGACGACACAAGCCAGGGGCAGGGCAAGGGTAAAGGCGTAATACGGCTCTAAAAGAAGGCTTTCCGCCTGCTCTAGGCCCTGGCGGATGGCGCGGCAAACGGCCTGGCGGAAATCGCCGCCCTCGGTATGCTTTTCATGTGCGCGGCCGTTTGTCAGCGTGATGCGCACATCCGTGAGCGCAGCGCCTGTGAGCACGCCGGGATGCGGCGCTTCAAAGACATGGGTGCGGATCAGGCGCTGGAATTGCAAGGGGAGCGTGTCGGTGGACACGACGCTGTCAAAGGAAAGGCCGCTGCCACGCGGCGCGGGCGCAAGCTGAAAATGCACCTCGGCATAATGGCGCAGCGGCTCAAAATGGCCATAGCCGCAGACCGGCTTTGCGATGGTTTCGCGGTACACGATGCGGCAGGGGCCAAAGGAAACGGGGAACCCAAACCTTTGCGGCACCTGGGCGGACAAGACCTCCAACTGAATTTTGCCCATGAGCTGGATGTGTAGGCGGTGTGTTTGGTCATCAAAGGCCACGCGCAAGAGCGGGTCTTCCTCCTCCAACTGGCCAAATGCGGTGGCTACACGCTGCGGCGCAACATCGTCCGGATACAGTACCTCGGCGCTCAGCGCGGGCTGAAGCCGGGGCTGCGGCAAGCCGGGCAGGCCGATGGCGCCGCCGGCGCGCAGGGAAAGCCCGGATACAGCGCATACCTCGCCGGCCTTTGCCAACGAGGCGGGCTGGGAGCGATCGCCCTGAAAGACGCGCAGCTCGTGTACCTTTTCGCGGCCAACCGCCTGCTTGGGCGCCAGCGTACCCTGCAAAATGCGCAGGTGTACCCAGCGGACGCCTTTGGCATCGTAGCGGACACGAAAGGCGCGCGCCTGAAGCGGCCCCTCCAACACAGGAGGCGGAGCAAGGAGGGAGGAGAGCGCGTCCATCAGCGCCTCCACCCCTTGGCCGGACAGCGCGCTGCCGCAAAAGCAGGGGAAAAGACGGCGAAAAGCAATAAGCCGGCGGGCCGCCGGCAGCCAGAGGGAGGGCTGGTAGCCTTCCTCAAAATAATGGGCGAGGAGATCATCATCCGACTCGGCAATGCGCTCAACGGCGTCTGTGGAAAAGCCGTGGGCTAGATCGCAGACGGCGGGGGAAAAGCGCGCCTTGAGCGATGCTAAAACACCGGCTGGGTCAGCGCCCGGCCGGTCTGTTTTGTTGAGAAAGAAAAAGGTGGGGATGTTATGATCGGATAAAAGCTGCCAGATGGTTTCGGTATGCGGCTGTATGCCCTCCACGGCGCTGACGACGACCACAGCGCAGTCCAAAACGGAGAGCACGCGCTCCATCTCGGAGGAAAAATCCACATGGCCCGGCGTATCCAGCAGGGTAAAGGATGTATCGCGGTGAACAAAGCCGGCCTCGGAGGCGAAAATGGTGATGCCGCGCTGGCGTTCCAAAGGGTCGCTGTCTAAAAAGGCGGACTGCGCATCCACCCGGCCGAGCCGGCGCAGGGCACCGGCCTGGTAAAGGATGCGTTCGCACAGCGTTGTTTTACCGGCGTCTACATGCGCCAAAAACCCAAGGGTGATCAACAAGCATCCTCCTTATGCGTTGGGGGGTAGGCATCCAGCACGGCAAGCTCGTGGGACAGGGAAACGGGCGCGCCGTCATAACGGGCGTAAAAGGATTGCTCGATGCTGGCGAGCAGGCGGCCGCAATCTTCATATGGCAGGGAAAACAGCAGCAGCAAAAGCTGCGTTTGGTTGTACATGGACACGACGCAGTCGCCTGGGAGCTGCTGCAAGGCTACATGGGTCAGAAGCTGAAGCGCAGGCACCTGCGCTTGGCCGCCGGCGTCGTGGACGTTGAGAGAAGCCAAAAAAGCCACCTGGCCGGAGCGAAGGGTAAGCCGGGAAGCAAACTGGTAAAGGCCGCGGAAGGCTTCCAGGCTGCAAAGCAGCGCGCCTGGGGAAGGCTCGGCCTCTGCAAGGCTGGCCCGCACGGCGGCAAGGGGCGCAGGCGCATGGCCGAGGGCCTGGTAAATGCGCCAATACAGCGCATGCAGCTGCGGCGAAGGGCAAAGGCCCAAAGCATCGGAGAGATACTGGGTGATTGTCTGGTAGCGCTCCAGGGCCGCGGCAGGCTGCCCCAGGCGAAGCAGGGCGTCGATGTACAATTCATAGACAAACTCGGCGGTGCCTTCCAGGGTAAGCGCGGATTCGCACATTTGGACGATGGCGGCGTAATCGTCACGGGCGGCGTAGAGCCGGGCCAGGCGGCCGATCACCCGGTGATAGAGCCGCTTCTCATGAGAAGCGGCGGCCATAACGCAGGAAGGCTGAAATTTTTGCGGCAAAAAATCGCCTTGGTAAAGGGAAAAGGCTTGCTGATAGAGGGAAATCTGCTCATCCTCCCCGTCGGCCTCCTGGGCTTGTTGGCAGAGCGATTCAAAGCTGGCAACGTCTAAAAAACAGGGCGCTTGGCTGTTCCAAACGTAGCGGTGCTGCTTTAATAGAATATAGTCCGTACCTCGGCCCTTTCCGGCGCTAAGGGCCTGCCGCAGGCGGTAGACCAAAGCGACCAGCGCTTTGGCAGGATCTTTCACCCCGCCTTTCGGCCACAGCAGCGCCACAAGCTCGTCGACGGAAAAGGGCTCCTGGCGGCGCGAAAGCAGGCACATGAGAAGCCGGGACGCAGCGCTATTAAGCGAGGCCAAGCCGGGAACGGCCTGGCCTTCTTGCTGTACGGAAAACGCGCCAAGCGTACGAATGGTAAGACAGGAGCGACCTGTAAAAGCAGATGCCATAAGCAACACCTCTTAAAGAGATAGAAAATCAAGTATTTTAATGATAAAGCATTGGGCAAAGGCTTGACAACCGCGAAAGGAGAAAATTTGGGCCATAAAATGAAAAAAATCCTGCAAACAGATTGCTTTTTGGCTAGGAACTACCACGGAAAGATGGTAAGATAGTAGCAAATGCCGGGTGTAAAAGGCGGGCGACGGCCTGCCGGAAAGGATGCGGCCTGATACATGATGGAATGGAGTGGGGTGCCAGAAAAACAAAACTGGGTATCTGTATATGCGGAGAAGAATGACATCGGGGATTTGCAGGGCATATTGATGCACCAAGCAACGCAGCAGGAATGGCGGTTTGCCACGCTGACGGAAATGCTGCGGATTTGTGAGCACTGCTTGAATTGCATGGGCGGGCCGCGGCATACGCATAGGCTGCGCGCCTTCTATGGCAATTTGGAAAAGGAGGAGATCTCACCGATGGAATTCAACGAAACGAAAACATGGCAGCCGGATGAACCGAATACCTTTATCATCCGTGTACAGCATAGGCAGAACGCTTCTTGGCAAGGCAGCGTGCAATGGGTGGAGGGCGGCAAAGAGCAGCACTTCCGCAGCGCGCTGGAGCTGATCAAGCTGATGGACGAAGCGTTGGGGCAAGCCGAGAAAAACAAATGAAGCCTTGCAGGCCATAGCCTGCAAGGCTTATTTTAATGCAGATACTGCTTTACGATGTAGCGGGGGCGGCGCTTGGTTTCCAGATAGGTCTTGCCGATGTATTCGCCGATGACGCCGATGGCCAACAGCTGCAGGCCGCCGATGGCCCAGACGGAGACCATGATGGAGGTCCACCCGGCGACGGTATGGCCTGTCCAATGCACGATGAGAAAATACAGCAGCATCAAAACGCTGACGACAAAGATCAAAAGCCCCAGGCCGGTGATAAAGCGGATGGGCTTGATGGAAAAGGACGTGACGCCGTCCAGCGCAAAGCTCAGCATCTTTTTCAAGGGGTATTTGGAGGTGCCGGCAAAGCGCTCGCGGCGCTCGTATTCCACCACGCCGGAGGGAAAGCCGACCAGAGGCACCAGGCCGCGCAGAAACAGGTTGACCTCCCCATACTGCGCCAGCTCGTGTAACACGCGGCGGCTCATCAGGCGGTAATCGGCATGGTTATAGACGATATCCACGCCGAAAAACTTCATGAGCTTGTAAAACGCCTGCGCGCTGTGGCGCTTGAACCACGAATCGGTTTTGCGCGCGCTGCGCACGCCGTAGACGACCTCACAGCCTTCGTAATATTTTTCCAGAAAGCGGTCGATGGCGTCGACGTCATCCTGAAGGTCGGCATCCAGGGAAATGACGACATCCGCCTCGTCCTTGACGGTCATAAGCCCGGCCAAGAGCGCGTTTTGGTGGCCGCGGTTGCGCGAAAGATCCACCCCGTTTACCAGCGGGTTTTCCCGGTGGTAGCGCTCGATGAGCGCCCAGGTATTGTCCTTAGAGCCATCGTTGACGTAGACGATCCGGCTTTCTTGGGCGATGAGGCCGCGGGCCATCAGATCATTCATTTTTTCCGTCAGCTGCCGGGTGGTTTCGGGCAGCACTTCCTCTTCGTTGTAGCAGGGGATGACAAGATACAGCACTTCGCAGCGCAAGGGGCGCACCTCCTTTGTAGGCTTGTCCCCTTATTATATCGGAACGGACCCGCAAGAGCAAACCGAGCGGTGTGCGAAAAAGGAGGGAATTTTTCTTAAAACCGCGACGGGGAGCCAAAGAAAGGGGGCATGGAGGGGCCGGCAGATAAAATCGACCGAGGCCCTATCTGCCCCAAGGCGAAAAAACCTTGACAAACGCGGCCAACGTGCGTATCATAATACTAATTTCATTGCAAAATGCTTTGAGAGGGAACAGACGGGCTTTTTCCAGTTGCAGAGAGCTGCCGGGCGGTGCAAGGCAGTACGGGGGGCGCGCCTACTCACCCTTTAGCAGCCGACTGAACGCCGCACGGCAAGTAGGAAGGACGGGTTCCTGGCCGTTACCAGACAGGCAAGCGCATTCGCCTTTTTGGGCCGATGCCGAGAACGAGCGGGCAGCCAAGCTGCCAAGTAAGAGTGGTACCACGGAGCATACGCCTTCGTCTCTTTCAAGAGACGGAGGCTTTTTTTATCCGCAAAAACCGAACAGAGAAAGGGAGCAAACGACATGCAAAAACAAATCAAGATCTTTGACACCACGCTGCGCGACGGGGAGCAGTCCCCCGGATGCAGCATGAACCTGCCGGAAAAATTGGAGATGGCGCGTCAGCTTGATCGTTTGGGCGTGGACATCATCGAGGCGGGGTTTGCCATCTCTTCGCCGGATGATTTCGCGGCGGTGCAGGCCATTGCGGGCGTAATCGAACATGCCAGGGTGGCGAGCCTGGCGCGCGCGCTGAAAAAGGACATCGACCGCGCCTATGAGGCGGTGAAAAACGCCAAGCACCCGGTGATCCATGTGTTTTTGGCGACGAGCGACATCCATATGGAATACAAGCTGCGCATGACGCGCGAGCAGGTGCTTGCCCAAATCGAGGAAATGGTGGGCTATGCCAAGAGCCTGTGCCCGGACGTGGAGTTTTCCGCAGAGGACGCCTCGCGCAGCGACAAGGCGTTTTTGGCCCAGGCATTTTCCGTGGCGGTGAAGGCGGGCGCAACGGTCATCAATGCGCCGGATACAGTGGGGTATGCCACGCCGCAGGAAATGTTTGACATGATCGATTACCTGGCAAAGCATGTCGAGGGCGTGGAAAACGTCGATATTTCCACCCACTGCCATGACGACCTGGGCTTGGCGGTGGCCAATTCGCTGGCAGCGGTAAAGGCGGGGGCCACGCAGGTGGAATGTACCATCAACGGCATTGGCGAGCGCGCGGGCAACGCCAGCTTGGAGGAGATCGTGATGGGCGTAAAGACGCGCCGCGATTTCTACGGGATGGATTGCAGCATCGACACAAAGCAGATCTACAAGACCTGCAAGCTGCTCTCCTCCATCACAGGCGTGCCCATTGCGCCCAACAAGGCCATCGTAGGGGCCAACGCATTTGCGCACGAGTCCGGCGTGCACCAGCACGGGATGATGGCCAACCGCAATACCTATGAGATCATGACGCCGGAAAGCGTGGGCATTGCGCAGACAACGATGGTGCTGGGCAAGCATTCCGGCAAGCACGCCTTTGCCGAGCGGCTCAATGAGCTGGGCTATGAAGTAGAGGGCGAGGCGCTGGAAAAGACGTTTGCGCGCTTCAAGGAGCTGGCGGACAGGAAAAAGACGGTGACGGACCGCGATATAGAGGCGCTGGTGTCCACCCAGAAAACCATCGTGATGCCGGTGTATGAATTGGAAAGCTTTGTCATCAGCAGCGGCTCTGCGATCCAAACGATGGCAACGGTATGCTTGACCAAGGACGGCGAGCTGAAAGAAGCGGTGGTGAAGGCGGATGGGCCGATCGACGCGGCGTTCTCGGCGGTGGAAAAAATCGTGGGGTCGGATGTGGAATTGAAAACGTACAGCATCCAGGCCATCACCGAAGGGGAGGACGCGCTGGGCGAGGTGGTCGTGCGTTTGTATAAGGACGGGCACACCGTGACGGGCCGCGGGCTGTCCACCAACATCATCGAGGCTTCGATTTTGGCGTATGTCAATGGCATCAACAAGATTTATACGGTACAATAAGGACGGAAACAGCAGGGAAAGGAAGAGACGGACTATGGGTATGACAATGACGCAGAAGATCCTGGCGGCGCATGCGGGCCTGGATCATGTGGAGGCGGGGCAGCTCATCAACGCCAAGCTGGATATGGTGCTGGGCAACGACATCACCTCGCCGGTGGCGATCAATGAATTTGAAAAGGCGGGCTTTACCGGCGTATTTGACAGGGAAAAGATTTCCTTGGTGATGGACCACTTTGTGCCGAACAAGGACATCAAGGCGGCCGAGCAGGCAAAGCAGTGCCGTGATTTTGCGGAAAAGATGGGCATCGTCAACTTTTACGATACCGGCGATATGGGCGTGGAGCACGCGCTGCTGCCGGAAAAGGGGCTGGTGGGCCCGGGCGAATGCATCATCGGCGCGGACTCGCACACCTGTACATACGGGGCGCTGGGCGCGTTTTCCACCGGCGTAGGCTCTACGGACATGGCGGCCGGCATGGCCACCGGCCAGGCGTGGTTCAAGGTGCCGGGGGCCATCAAATTTAACCTGACGGGACAGCTTGGCCGCTATGTATCCGGCAAGGATGTGATCTTGCACATCATCGGCCAAATCGGCGTAGACGGCGCGCTGTACCAGTCGATGGAGTTTTCCGGCGAGGGGCTAAAGAGCCTTTCGATGGAGGACCGGCTGTGCATGGCGAATATGGCGATTGAGGCGGGCGCGAAAAACGGCATTTTTGCGGTGGATGAAATCACGCTCGAGTATGTAAAGGGCCGGGTCAACCGCCCGTTTACCGTGTATGAAGCGGACGAGGACGCGGTGTATGACAGGGTGATCGACATCGACCTATCCGCCATCCGGCCGACGGTGGCGTTCCCGCACCTGCCGGAAAACACCAAGACCATCGACGAGGTGGGGGATGTGAGGATCGACCAGGTGGTCATCGGCTCGTGCACCAACGGACGGCTGAGCGACCTGAAAGCGGCGGCGGAGATCCTAAAGGGCCGGAAGGTGGCAAAGCATGTGCGCGCCATCGTTATCCCGGCGACGCAGAAAATCTATATGGACGCGATGAAGCTGGGGTATTTGGAAACATTCATCGAAGCGGGCTGCGCGGTATCCACGCCGACCTGCGGGCCGTGCCTGGGCGGCTATATGGGCATTTTGGCGGACGGCGAGCGCGCCGTGGCCACGACCAACCGCAACTTTGTAGGCCGCATGGGCCATGTGAACAGCGAGGTATACCTGGCCAGCCCGGCGGTGGCGGCGGCCAGCGCAGTGCTGGGCAGAATCGCGGGCCCGGAAGAGCTGTAAGGAGGAAAGAGCAGATGAAAGCACAGGGCAGGGTACATAAATACGGAGACAATGTGGATACCGACGTCATCATCCCGGCGCGGTACCTGAATACGGCGGACCACAAGGAGCTGGCCGCGCACTGCATGGAGGACATCGACAAGGAATTTGTCAAAAAGGTACAGCCGGGCGACATCCTCGTGGGCGGGTTGAATTTCGGCTGCGGCTCCTCGCGCGAGCATGCGCCCATCGCCATCAAGGAGGCGGGGATCAGCTGCGTGATCGCCAAGACCTTTGCCAGAATCTTTTACCGCAACGCCATCAACATCGGGCTGCCGATTTTGGAATGCCCGGCCGCGTCCGACGGCATTGAGGCGGGCGACGAGGTATCCATTGATTTTGACAGCGGCGTGATCACCAACGTCACGAAAAACCAGACCTACCAGGCGCAGGCGTTCCCGGAATTTATCAAGAAGATCATCGGCGCCAACGGCCTATTGAAATCCATCAAAGAGGGGCAGTGACATGGAAAAGAACATAACCGTCATCAAGGGCGACGGCATCGGCCCGGAGATTGTGGCCCAGGCGATGCGGGTACTGGATAAAATCGCAGAAAAGCATGGGCATACCTTTCATTATACGGAGATTTTGGCGGGCGGCTGCGCCATCGACGCGGTGGGCAAACCCCTGCCGGAGGAGAGCCTGGAGGCCTGCTTAAACGCCGACAGCGTGCTGCTGGGCGCGGTGGGCGGCCCGAAATGGGACCAGGTAGACCAGGCCGTGCGCCCGGAAAAGGCGCTTTTGGGCATCCGCAAGGCGATGGGCCTGTATGCCAACATGCGGCCTGCCAAGCTGTTTTCCGAGCTGGCCGGCGCTTCGCCGCTGAGCTGTGAGGTGGCGGGCCGCGGCATTGATATGGTGGTGGTGCGCGAGCTCATCGGCGGCATCTACTTTGGTGACAAGGGCGTAGAGGAAGTAAACGGCGAAAAGAGCGCGTATGATGTGATGCGGTACAGCGAGCATGAAATCGAGCGCATTGCGCGCACGGCGTTTGAAACGGCGCAGAAGCGGCGGAAAAAGGTGACGAGCATCGACAAGATGAACGTGCTGTCCTCCTCTCGGCTGTGGCGCGACGTGGTGCACCGCGTGGCAGAGGACTACCCGGACGTGGAGCTGGTGGATATGCTGGTGGACAACGCGGCCATGCAGCTGGTGCGTGACCCTTCGCAGTTTGACGTGATCGTAACGGAAAACATGTTTGGCGATATTTTAAGCGACGAGGCGAGCATGATTACCGGTTCCATCGGCATGATCCCGTCCTCCAGCCTGGGAGAAACGAAAAACGGCCTGTATGAGCCCATCCACGGCAGCGCGCCGGACATTGCGGGCAAAGACCTGGCCAACCCCATCGGCACGATTTTGGCGGCGGCGATGATGCTGAAATACTCGTTTGATATGGACAAAGAGAGTGAGGAGATCGAAAACGCAGTGTCCAAGGTGCTGGCGGCAGGCTACCGCACCGGCGACATCATGAGCCCGGGCAAGACGCAGGTGGGCTGCCAAAAAATGGGCGGTTTGATCGTAGAGGCGCTGTAAAGCGGCAAGAGAACAAAGGGGGTATCTGTATGGCAAGGACGATGATGGAAATTCCGTTTGCCGGCGAAAGGCAGACGGTGGAAACGGCGGTGCGCGGTGTTTTGGTGGCGGATAAGTATAAGGAGATCGACTACAACGGGGAAACGGTGTGGAAGATGGGCACCGGCCTTGCAACGGCGATGCATTTCATCAAGACGGAGTATGCCGGGCAGACGCTGCGGCTGTATGGATGGGTGCAGATCGGCGTGGGGTCCGCAGGCGGCAAGGAACGCGACCTGACCGGCGTGGTGGGGGCGATTCCGAAAAAGTCCGTCAAAAAGACGATGGAAAAGATCCGCGCTGTCATTTCATAAGCATAAACCAGGCCCAGGGCCCGGGGGCATCCCTCCGGGCTTTTCTATGCGCTGCGCGCGACAAAGGGCCCAAAGAATAGCGGGGCGATGGCGCTGTTTAGGAGGGTTGCTTTTTCCGTTCCTATTTTGCACGCCATTGGCCAAGGGCTTTTTATCGTCTTCCCGTTCTGCCCTTTTGCTGAAACGGAAAAAATGGACAGAACGCCCGCCCATCGGCAAAGGGACCCCGGCGGGCCGTATGGAAACGCGGCGCCGGGCGGATGCCGATAAAAAGCCGCGCGCATTCTGCATGCAAAGGCTAGGAAAAAGGCGGGGATTGTGGTAACGTAAAATAAGAACACAATTGTGTGTAAGGAACAAGAAAAGGAAGCGGGGGCAAGACAATGAAGCTGGAAACCGTGGTGCTCAATCGGGAAAGAAACGTGACGCTGAGGGCGTACTTATTGGATACGCCGGCAGACTATGAAAACATAGACAAAAGGCCGGCTGTGCTGGTGCTGCCCGGCGGGGCGTACATGCGCTGCTCTAACCGCGAGGCGGAGCCGGTGGCGATGGCGTTTTTGGCAGAGGGGTATAACGCGTATATTTTGAACTATTCGGTGATGGAGCATGCCGAATTTCCCCACCCGCTGGAGGATGCGGACCAGGCCATGGCGCTGATCCGCCAAAAGGCGGAGGATTGGAACACCGACCCCGGCAAGATCGCCTCCATCGGGTTTTCTGCGGGCGGGCATTTGTCCGGGGCCATGGGCACTATGGGCAAAGAGCGGCCCAACGCGATGATTTTGGGCTATCCTGTGACAACGCCGCATAAGGGCGCGGGGCTGCCCTATCCCATCCCGGGGCTATGCGATAAGGTGGACGAACATACGGTGCCTGCCTTTTTGTTTGCCACGTATGACGACCAGCTGGTGCCGGTGGAAAACACCATCAAGATGGGGCAGGCACTGAGCGATCACGGCGTGCCGTTTGAAATGCATATCTTCCAAAAGGGCAAGCATGGGCTGGCGCTGGCCAAACAGTTTTGCTCGGCCGGCTACCAGGACAACATCAACGACAGCGTGGCGGCTTGGTTCCCGCTGTGCATCAAGTGGCTGGAAACGCAGTTCCACCCCTTCCCGGCGGACATGGAAAATAAGATCCCGACGGCGCAGGAGGCCGGGGTATACAGCATCGATGTGCTGCTGGACAGCATGTGGAAAAACGAGGCGGTACGGCAGACGGTGCTGGCGATGATGCCCAAGCTGGAGGACCCGCTGTATGCGGACTTTGCCCGGACGTTTTACCTAAGAAAATACAACGAATACTACCCGGAAAAGCTGACCAAGGCGCAGCTTTTGGCGCTGGACGATGCGCTGAGGGCCATTCCGGTGAAATGAAAAGCAGACCGCGCCAAGCGGGCTGCTTTTTTGGAAATGTGTGTTTTTTTCGTTCAGGCCTGGGCAGTTACCTGGATGACGTTGACGGGGCAGCCCTGTTCTGCGTCCACGCAGGCTTCCAGAGTTTCCGGGGTGGGGTCCTGCTTGATATCCGCCCGGCCGTCGTCCGCGATGTAGAAAACGGCCGGGCAGGTTTCTGCGCACAGGCCGCAGCTGATGCAGCCTTCCCGTTCAATGGTTGCTTTCATGCTATACACATCCTTTCTCATTAGTAGTATGGACGAAGCGCACAAAAGCATACATCGGCACAGGCACACTGCTTGCATTGATTTTTAGCGGTGAATCGGATATACTTTATCGTATCTAATTATACCTATCGAACGCATAAAATGCCGAAACGGCCCGAACGGGGCCGTATTTTATCACGGCATAAAGGGAGAATCGCATGGCAAACTTCAAACAGGCGCTGCGCATGGGCCTAAAGGGCGTAAAGCTGGCGGTGACAAAGGGGCCGAAAACGGCGTGGCGGCTGACCCGCGAAAAGACGCAGCGCATGCAGGCCTGCCGCCAGATGGCGGCGCTGCACATGATCTCTGACGAGGAGCGGGCGCGCCAGAAAAGCGCGCAGTTTGCAAACCCGGTGAAAATCAGTATTTTAACGCCGCTGTACAATACGCCGGAGCCGTTTTTGCGAGCGCTGATAGCCTCGCTCAAGGCGCAGACCTACCCGAACTGGGAGCTGTGCGCGGCGGACGGCAGCGACGATGCGCACGCGTATGTGGGGCGCATCTGCCAAGAGGAGGCGGAAAAGGATCCGCGCATCGTATATAGCCATCTGGAGGAAAACGGCGGCATTTCGGACAATACAAACGCCTGCATCCGGCTGGCTTCCGGCACGTATTTCGGGCTGCTGGATCATGACGACATTTTGCACGAAAGCGCGCTGTACGAGGTGATGCGCGCCATTGAGGAAAAGGGCGCGGACTTTATCTATACCGACGAGGTGAAGTTTGACGGCGACGTTGAAAAGGCCAGCGATTTTAATTTTAAGCCGGGCTTTGGCAAGGATGAATTGCGGAGCCATAACTACATCTGCCATTTCACCTGCTATAGCCGAGCGCTGCTGGAAAGCACGGGGGCGTGGTACCGCCCGGCGTTTGACGGCAGCCAGGACCATGACATTGTGCTGCGGCTGACGGAAAGGGCGCGGTGTATTGTGCACATCCCCAAGGTGCTGTATTACTGGCGGGTGCATGAGCAGTCCGTCTCGATGGATCTTAGCACCAAGCAGTATGCCGTGGATGCGGCCATCCACGCCGTAGCCGAGCAACTGCAAAGGGCGGGGGAGAAAGGCCAAGTGCGCAGCAACCTGCCGTACCAGACCATCTACCGCATCCGTTACGATGTGGACAAAGAGCCGGTTTCGATTCTGCTGTATGATGCGGCGTCGCCCGAGCAGGCGCAGCGCTGTGTGGACAGACTGATCCAGAGCACGGCTTGGCGGCCGCTGGAATTGGTATGCTATGAACAGGCGGTGCCCAGGCGCTGCCCGGAGGGCGTGGCGCTCAAGCCGGTGCCAAAACAGGAGCGGCTGGCGGACAGCTTGGATGAGATGGCGCGGGCGGCCGGGGGCAAGTACCTTTGTCTGTTTGCCTCTGCGCTGCAGCCGGAGGACGAGCATTGGCTGGAGGAGATGGCGATGCTTTGCCAGCGGGCGGATGTATGCGCGGTGGGCGCAAAATGCTATGACGAGAGCGACAATGTGCTGTGTGCGGGCCTGGCGCTGGATGGCGACAAACCGGACAAGATTGCAGCGCTGTGCCGCGGGATACACAGGGACCAGCAGGGCTTTGAGGCCATGCTGCGCTATGTAAGGAATGTGACGGCGCTGGACGGGGCATGCTTTTTGGTAAAGAAGCAGACCTGGCAGGCGCTGGGCGGCTTTCATGCGGCGGCCGACGGTTATGAAACGGTGGAATTCTGCCTGGCGGGCGTAAAGCAGGGGCTTTGGAACGTTTGGACCCCGTTTGCAGAGTGCAAGCTGGCCGAAGCGCCGGCCGCGGGCCCGTGCCGGGATGCCGGGGCGTTTTTGCAGCGTTGGAGCAAGCAGGCCGGGGAGCCGGACCCGTATTATCATCCGAATTTGAAAAAACTGGGGCTGCTGTAAGGGGCCATAGGAGGAAAAGGACATGAGCGTTTCGGAGTTGGCAAAGAAAACGGTATCCACGCTGCGGGAAGAGGGCGTGGGCCGATTGCTGGAAAAGACAAAAAATTATGTGGGAGCGAGCCTTGGCGGCCATGGGCAAAAGAGCAAGGACAAGGCGTTTATGGATGTTTTGTTTATCAATGGCTGCGATAAAAGCGTGCCGCATCCGCCCAGATACCGTGTGACGCACCAAAGGGAGCAGCTGTTGGCCTATGGCATAGAATCCAACGAGGTATTTTATACCGAGCTGCAGCTGGATCAGGTGCGCCATTATCGTTCGTTTGTTTTCTTTCGCTGCCCCTATACCGATATGATCGGCGCCTTTATCCAAAAGGCCAAGCAGCTGAACAAAAAGGTGTTTTTTGATATTGACGACCTGGTGGTGGATACAAAATACACCGACACCATCAAATATCTGGCAACGATGAACGAACAGGAGCGCGCGCTGTATGATGATGGTGTGCGCCGCATGGGCCGCACGCTGCAGCTGTGCGATGCGGCGATCGTGACGACGGAGCGGCTGGCAGAGGAGCTGTCGCAGTATGTGCCGGAAGTATATATCAACCGCAACACAGCCTCCGAGAGCATGCTGATCTTGAGCGAGGATGCGGCGTACGAGCGGGATGTGTTGCCGTACTTGGAAGCGGACAAGGTGCCGAAAAAGAAGAAAAAGCTGCAAAAGCGCGCCATCGAGCGGGCGGCTGAGCGCAAAAAGCACGGCGTAAGCCTGGCGTATTTTTCCGGGAGCCTGACGCATAACGACGACTTTATCCTGATTCAGCCGGCGCTGATCCGGCTGATGGAAAAATACCCCACGCTGGAGCTGCATGTGGTAGGCGAGCTGGATGTGCCCAAGGAGATGGAACCGTACCGCAGCCGTATCGTGTCCCGGCCGTTTGTGGACTGGAAAAAGCTGCCGGGGCTCATTGCTTCCATCGACATCAACTTAGCGCCGCTGGAACAGAGCATTTTCAACGAGGCAAAATCCGAGAATAAATGGGTAGAGGCGGCCTTGGTGAAGGTGCCGACGGTGGCAAGCGATGTCGGCGCGTTTGCCAGGATGATAGAGGATGGGCAGACCGGCTTTTTGTGCCAAAATGAAGAGCAATGGGTGGACACTTTGAGCCGGCTGATCGAAGACCAAGCGCTAAGACAGCGGATTGGGCGGCAGGCGTATGAATATTGTAAGAAGCGCTGCGTGACGATGTACACCGGCCGGGGGCTGGCAGAGTTTTTGCAGAGCCGCCGCACGGAAAACATCGCGTTTGTGCTGCCGTCGCTGCAAATCAGCGGAGGGATCATGGTGGCGCTGCGCCACGCCACGATGCTGCAGGATGCGGGCTATGATGTGATGCTGGTTGACAATGGCACGGCGGAGGGCTGGTGCCAGTATGAGGGGCATGAGTTTCCGGTGGTGCAGGCCAGGAATGTGCGCTTTGGCCGGCTGGATAAGGCGGTAGCGACAATGTGGGTGACGGAGGCAGTATTGGAGACCTATCCGAACATCCGCGACAGGTATTACCTTGTACAGAATTTTGAGACGGATTTTTATGAGCCAAAGGTGCCGCTGCGCATTGGCGCCAATATGACGTATTTTCCGCATGTGCCGATGCAGTTTATCACCATCTCCAAATGGTGCCAAAACTGGCTGGCGGAGGATTACGGCCAGCAGGCGCGCTATGCGCGAAACGGCATCGATACCAAGCAGTTTGCCCCCAAAAAGCGGGATTTTTCGCAGGGCAAGATCCGCATCCTCATCGAGGGGGACTGCGGCGTGTATTATAAAAACGTGGATGAGAGCTTCCGCATTGTGGACAGGCTGGATCCCGACAAATACGAGATCTGGTACATGAGCTATAACGCCAAGCCCAAAGCGCATTACCGGGTGGATAAATTTTTGCACCAGATCCCGTATGAAAAGGTGGCCGAGGTATATCATCAATGCCATATCCTCATCAAATCCAGCTTTTTGGAGAGCTTTTCCTACCCGCCGCTGGAGATGATGGCCACGGGCGGATATAGCGTGGTGGTGCCCAACGGCGGCAACCAGGAATATCTGCGGGACGGCGAAAACTGCCTATTGTATCCCTGCGGGGATATTGATGCGGCGGTGGCGGCCATTGAGCGCATTGCAAACGACGAAGCGCTCAGAGATAAGCTGTACCAAGGCGGCGTGGCAACGGCGGAAGGCCGGAGCTGGCCGAACTTGAAAGCAGAGATCGGCAAATTGTATGATTTGGAGCTTTGATGCGTCCGAAGGCCCTGCCATGGCGGGGCCTTTTTGTGTAATAAAACTGAATTTACAAGGCATGGAATATGGTATAATAAAATGTCGATATATACGAAAAACCTGCTGCCGGCAGGAGGGGGAGAGAAAATTTGCAAGGGATAAAGCGCTTTTTACACGACTATGCCAGGTGGATTGCCGTCGTGTTGGCGGCTGTTTGTCTGGGGTTGACTGCGTTTTACATGACCACGACGCGCCGGGTGCCAAAGACCAGCGCGATTTGTATGCGCAACGGCGTGACAAACCTGGGGGACGAGGATGTTTTGGAGCAGATGCTGGTGATTTCTGAGGAGGATCTTCAGATGGAGCAGGCAATGCTTGGCATTTTGGTAGCGACCTATCAAAACCGTTTTCATAGCGGGGTGCTGACAATACAACTGTTGGAAGAAAACGGCCAGCCTGTGAAAAGCGTAACGGCGAACTGCGCAGAGATCTCGGATAATGAATGGTTCTCGATGGATACGGACGGGCTTAGACCGGGGTATGTGTATGTGCTTAGAATCGCACTTACTGATTTCCATGACGCCACGGGGCTGGTTGGCATTTGGACCGGTACGGTGGAGGAGGAAGAGGACAGTGCGCAAATCGAAGAGACCCGAGCGGTGGGGCAGGCGACCAAAAACGCACAGCCATTGACGGATACGGAGGATGAATTTGTGTATGCAACCGTGAAAGGCTTTGAGCGGGAAACGGGCATACAGAGAGCCTATTATTATCTGTGCGGTGCATTGATCATAGGCGCCGTATTTTTCCTGCTGCCAAGCCGGAGCAAAAAAAACCATGAGGGGAGACACTAACATGAGCCGTCTATGGGAGACATGGAAACATTGGACTGCGATCCCCTGGGTGCGCTGGGCGGTTCTGCCGGCGTTGCTGGCGGTGCTGGTATTTTTGGTGGAGCTTTTGGGCTTTCATGCCAAGCAGCTAGGGCTGCCGGCAGAGCAAAGGGGCAAGGCGCCGGTTACGGTGGAGCAGGTGCGCAGAGAGGCGTTGACGGATCAGGAGCGCGGCTATGCCATGACGGAGGCGGACAAGCAGGCGGCCGCCGCGCTGCCGGCAGACCAAAACATATACCGGATCAGGGTAGATCAGGCGTATACGAATAAGCTGGCCCTAACGATGGAAAAAGACGGAACGGACAGCGGGTATACGACGTATACCATCAAATACCACAGGGCGAACGGGCCGGAGAGCGAAGGCTTTTCTGCATTGGATGGCCGCTGTATCCTGGAAATCGGCGAGGACTATACCGAAATCGGGGAGCAAGTGGATACGATTTTGGTGTTTACAGATGCGAATGTACGGGTGACGGGGGCAGCACTGGACAATACCCTTTTGATCAGCGGGCAGCGGATGCTTTGGATGTATGCTGCGGCGCTGACGGCGTATTTGCTGGTGGCAGGCCGCCGCATCATCGGGCGCAGGCTGGAGATTGGCTTTCTCATCGTGGGGCTGGCAACCGGCCTGGTATGGGTGGCGGCGATGCCAATCAACACCAACTTAACATGGGATGACGGCATCCATTTTGGCAACGCGGATGCGCTGAGCTATGGCACCAATGAGGTGGACCGAAGCCAGGCGGAATATTTGCTGACCAATTTTGGATTGGCGGGGCATATACAGGATACGCAGGAGGACCAGGCCGCGTATATACGGTTTATCGATGAGCTGGCGGAAGATACCTCCGAGCAAGCAGCATACTATACCTGGGAGCTGTGCGATATTGGGTATACGACGCAGAGCCTGGGCATTGCGCTGGGACGCGCGCTGGGGCTGCCGTTCCATTGGCAGTTTATCTTGGGCCGGATGGGCAACATGCTGCTATACATAGGGGTTTGTTATGCGGCGATCAAGGTGGCCGTCCAGTTTAAGGCGGTCATCGCCACCATCGCGCTGTTGCCGGTGGCGATGAGCATGGCCTGCAACTATGCGTATGACCCCACTGTCATTGCGTTTTCGCTGTTGGGGTGCTCGCTGTTTATTACGGAAATGTCGCGGCCGGATAAGCTGATGGATTGGAAGCGGGGGGCGCTGATGCTGGCGGCGTTTTGCATCGCAAGCTTCCCAAAGGCCGTGTATATTCCGATGATTTTGCTGCTGCTGTTTTTGCCCAAAACTAAATTTGCAGACAAAAAGGCGCATATCGGATTCAAGGTAGGCGTGGGCTTGATTTTCATCATCATGATGTCCTCGTTTGTCGTGCCGGTCTTTTTCCTAAAAGGCGGCGGAGACGCGCGCGGCGGTACGGAGGTAAACACGGCCGAGCAGCTTTCGTTTGTGCTACACAATCCGACGACCTATGCCAAGGTGCTGACAAGAAACGTAATCGCTTCCTCATATGAGTATTTGATAGACGGCACCAGACTGGATTTTTACTATCTGGCGGGCAAGACATCGGCGGAATCGCCGACGGCGCTGATTCCACTGCTGAATCTGCTTTCCTTGGGGCTGTTGTTTTATGTGCTGTTTACGGACAAGCACAGAGAAAAAGGGACAGAGGCGCTCAAGGGCAGCACAAAATGGTGGATGCTGGTGGCCATCGGCGGCATTGTGGCCTTGATTTGGACGGCATTGTATCTTTCCTTTACCGCTGTGGGAAGCAGCAGGATCCTAGGGGTGCAAGGCCGATACTATATTCCGTTGTTTTTGCTGGCAGCGGCGATCTTAAGCCCGAGGCACATCAAGAACGAGACAAACCCGGTGCGGTATAACGGCCTGGTATTGGGCCTAAACGCCATGATTGTATTCGGATGTGTGTGGACCTATTTAACGATGAGCTTTTGGCTCTAAAGAAAATAAAAAAACGGCACGGAACGGTGCCGTTTTTTTTATGCAGAAAGGCTGTGGCTTAAGCCAAAGAAGGCTAGAGCTTGATTTGGGAACGGAGGAAGGCCAGATATTCTGAAAGCTGCGCATGCTCTTCCTCCGACAAAGGGCCAAGAAAAAGGCCGGCTGGGCCGTCGGGGGAAGCTGCGGAGCGGCGTCCCAGCAAAAAGTCCATAGACACGTTGAAATATTCTGCAACGCGCAGGACTTTTTCTACGGAGGGCGCATTGACATCCCATTTGGAGATCGAACTTTTGGAAAAACCAATGGTCATCTCCAGGCGATGCAAGGAGATATGCTGCTTGGCACAAAGCATTTTAATACGATTCACTAAACTCATGAGACAACGCCCCTAACGAAAAAAATTCGAAAAAAGGAGAAAGACCCTTGAAGATAAGAACAAATGTTCGTATAATATCTTTGCGGCTAAGAGTAGCAGGAACAACATGAGAGAGTGGATCTCGAAACCACAATGTTTTTTTCTATTTTATCATGTGCATGGATAAGAATCAATGAAGCGGAGAGCAAGCGGACATAAGAAAAAAAGACGGCGGCGCCGTCTTTGAAAGGGGGATTAGAGGTAGGTTTTCATTTCCTCTACGTTATCCCGCTGCATTTGCAGCAAGCGCTCCCCCAAGGAGAGCACGGGGGCATCGGCGTCCGCATTTTGGCGCAGCGCCTTGGTCATATCGATGACGCCCATGGTATTGCCCTGCACCATCATACCGGCGAGGTGGGAAGGGCTTTTATCCTTGATGGTCTGGAAATTGATCATCATATTGGTGGAGAGTTTACCAATGGTTTTTTGCCCTTTTAGCTCGTGATCGGCCATTTGAATGACCTGATCGTAGACATCTTGGTAGCGGTTGCGCTGGGCGATGAGGACGGAAAGAAAGGGTTTGTCCTCCACGAGCTCGATCAAGCGCTGGGTAGAGTCCACGCCCATCTGCGCGTTTTGGTAGATGGTATTCAAAAGGCTTGTGGTTTGGCTGGTTTGCATAGATGGTTCACCTCTGATTTTTTTCCTTAGTATGGCAGGCAACAGGGAATTTTATGCAAAAAGAAAGGATGGGGGCAATGACGCTGGAACAATTAAAGCAATACCGTGCTTGGCGCATTTCGCTGCAATCCATGCGCGCAGAACTAAAGCAAAGGCACAGCGAGCTTTTGCAGATGGAAAACACGGGGGTATTGGCGCAAAATGAGCAGGCGCGGCAACGCCTGTATGCGCTGGAGGCGCAATTGGTGCAAAGCTATCTGGAAAAGGAGGCTGCGACCCGAGAGGTAGAACAATGGATAGCGCAGCTGCCCGGTTTTAAGGAGGCGATTTTCCGGCTGCGGTATTTGGATGGGCTGCCCTGGGAGCAGGTGGCGCAGCGCACGGGATACAGCGAAAAGCAGGTATTTTGGATACAGCGAAGAACGATGGAGGAGGACAGACAACGCACGGCCAAGGCCCACGCGACCGCCTAGCACACTGGCAAGGCGGTTCTTTTTTTGGCAAAAAAAGAGAACAAACGTTCCTATTCGTACGCCATCGTACCCGAGGCCATGGCATGATAACCATGCGAGAAGGGGAGCGGCCGGATGAATGAAACACAAGAGCCGGCGCTGGGGGCGCAGGTGCTACCTTTTGACAAAGGGCGCTGGGGGCATAGCACAAACCAAAGGACCGCAACGGCGCTGAGCGGCAGCGCGGTTAAAGATAAAATCGCTTGCGGGAGGAGAGAGAGCATGGAATTTCTAAAACCAGTACTGGGAGACGCGCTGTACGAACAGGTACAGAAAAAGCTGGAGGGACAAAAGGACATCAAGCTGGCCAACCTTGCTCTGGGACAGTATGTGGACAAGCGCAAGTTTAAGGCCAAGGCGGCGGCGCTGGAGAAGGCGGAAGAGAGGATAAAAACATTGGAGCGGGCACTAAAGGACAGCCGGGCACGGTATGTACAGACAGAGCTGATTTGCGCCGCCGAGGGCCTTTTGCAAAAGGCGATGAAATGCTTGCAGGCATGAAAGGAAGGGCAAAATGCAGACAAACCAGACAGAAGCGCAGCAGATGGCAGCCGCCCTGCTGGCGTATTTGAATCAGCTGGAGATTCTGCCGGTGAACATTGCGCTGGAGCGCGCGGAGGAACGGCCGGCGGCGGTGATGACGCTTAGAGAAGAACCGGCGTACCGCAGGTATGATTTGGCGGGCGGATACAAAGCGCAGTTTCCGTTTGCCGTGAGCTACTGTCTTACGCCGGACGGCCAGGCGCAGCGGATTGCGGCCATCGAGGCGCTGTGCCGGCTGGGAGAGTGGCTGGAGGCAGCCGAGCCGGCCAAAGAGGGCTTGGCACTGGGCCAGGGACGATGTGTCGTAAGCTTTGAATGGGAAAGCTTTCCGGCCCAGACGCAGGCACAGGAACCGGAAGAACGATACCAGACGAAATTTACTTTGATCTATACACAGGAGGAACAATAAATGAGCAACTATACCATTCCCACCCCGAAAGACAGAATGATGTTTGTAGACGTAACCCCCAAGGGGGAGAGCCGGACGTATGAACGCGTAGGCAAGGGCTTTGACAGCGCGACGCCCAGCACCAACACCCAGACCAAGGTGATGCAGTGGCTGGATGAGAAAAACGGCAGTACGGCGCTGACGACCAAATCCATCCAAAAGGCGATCAGCGGGCAGCGCGCCGTAGGCGACCCGTTTAACGACTATTTTTGCAGCATGTTTGATAAGGTAGGCGCCGACGCGGAAACCACGATGATTTTGGTGGATGCATGGAACGAGGAGACGGAGACGCCGGGCACTTACAAGGCGAAAAAATACAACGTTGTCGTGGACTGCACCAACGATGGCGGCGGCGCTGTGGCGGATGGACTTTTGATCGAGGGGATCATCTATGTAAACGGCGACCCGGTGGAGGGTACGTTTGTAGAGGCCACCAAGACCTTTACCGAAGGGATGGCAGAATGAGAAAAGAATTCAACTTTAGGGATGCCAGGGTCAAGCTGAAGATCGCGGGGCATGTCTTTGAAGTGGATATGGGAAAGCGTGCGCTGCACGAGGAGCTTGCAACCTTTTCCCAGAGGGCTTTGGAGTATTCCAAGGCCCTCAAAACCTCCAAAGACGCGAAAAAGACGCTGGAGGAAGCGACGCAGTTTATTCTCATGAGCATTGATAAGATCCTGGGCCAAGGGGCAAGTGCAAAGATATTCCAAGACAGGACGGCGGATTTGGCGGATGCAACGGATGTGGTGAATTTCATCTTGCAGAGCCTGAACCAGGCGCGGGAAAAGCGCATGCAGCGGTACCAAAAGCTGGCGGCGGAGGCGCAGCGATGAGCCTATTGACCGGGACGCTGCCCACAGCGGTGGAGATCTGTGGGCGGCAGGTGAAGATCCGGGCGGATTTTCGGGCCGGGCTGGCGTTTGAAAGGGCGCTGGGGGATGAAACGCTGGATCAGCTGCAACGGCTGGCGCTGGGGCTGTCTGTGCTGTATGAGGAAGTGCCGGATGAGATTGGGGCGGCGGTGGACCGTGCGCTTTGGTTTTATCGGTGCGGAAGGGAAGAGAGCGGCGAAGCTGCCGGCGCGGCGGACGCTGCGCCCAGCGCAGGACCTAGGATATACAGCTTTGAGGAGGATGCGCCGTATATCTATGCGGCGTTTTTAAGCCAATACGGGCTGGACTTAACAGAAATCCCGTTTTTGCACTGGTGGAAGTTTAAGGCGTTGTTCAGCGCGCTGGAGGAACGGCATGAATTTGTCAAGATCATGCGGTACAGGAGCGTGGCGATTTCGCCTAAGATGACGGCGGAGGAGCAGAAATTTTACCGGACGATGAAGCGTCTGTATGCGCTGCCGGACAAAAGGAGCGAGGAAGAAAAGCAGAGGGACTTTATCAACGCGCTGGCAGGGGGGCTGTAAATGGAGGCAAAACAACGGGTACGCTGCCCGTACTGCGGCATGCATCGATGGCAAAGGATAGGACGGAAAACGCTGGCAGAGCGTATGAGCATAGGCGGGGAAGGAAGGTGAAACGATGGCGAAGGAAAAGATAGAAGTACAGGTTGTGGTGGATGAATCCGCGGCGGTGAAAGGGATTGCAGCGCTGGACAGGTCGTTGGACAATATGGCGGTATCCCTTGCGATGCTGGAGGGTTCCGTTGACAAGATGAATGGAAAGCTGGATTCGCTGGGGACAACTTCACAGGGCAGCACGGCAAGCGCGATACAGGGATTATCCAGCGATTTTGGTGCGTTGCTCAGCTCCACAGGTACACTGGCGGATGCTTTTGCAAACTCCACAAGCGCTGTGGAAGCGGCAGGCAAGGGGCTTTCCAGCATTTTGGGCCCGGTCTCCGCGGTATTCAGCGGATTCAGCGCTTTGGTAAGCATTGGCTCCGAGGTGATGGACTGGTTTGGCAGGATGGAAGAAAAATACCGCGGCGAGAGCGAACTGCTGAAAGAGACCAGGGCCCAGATAGAGGAGAGCATAGCCGGGATGGATAGCCTGGCGGCGTCCAGGCAGCGCAACGTGGAAAACGGGATGGCGGAGATCGCCATGACGGAAATGCTGTATGGGAAGCTGGCGGATATGGCAGACGCCAACGGCGTGATCTCGGCGGCGGATGCAGAGCATGCGCAGGTACTGGCAGACCAGCTGATCCCGGCGCTGGGAGAGATGGTGCGCCTAAACGAAGACGGCTCGATGACGCTTTTGAAAAGCGCAGACGATGTAAAGACGTACCTGGAGCAGAAAAAGGCGCAGATGATGGTCGAGGCGATGGAGCCGGAAATCAAGTACGCGATGATCGAAAGCGCCAAGCTCTACAACGCGATGATGGAAAACTCTGCACAGATCGCGGCGAACAACGAGAAGATCAAGGCAAACAGCATTGCGCATGACAAGGCGATGGCAGAGGGCAATATGGAGTTGGCAAACTCGCTATCCATGGCCAATCTTAAACTGCAAAAGGACAATGAGGCGAGGCAGGCCAGCAACGACGAGATGCTGGCATCCTATGAGACGTATACCGGAAAGATCAGCGAATACGACGCCAATATGACGGCGCTGATGTTGGGAGATACCGAGGCGATCCTGGAGGGGCAGGCGACGCAGCTGTATGCCCAGGAGGAAGGCAACGCCAAGGTAAAGGAGCTGTATGGGCAGAGGATAACGGATGCCCAGGACTGCTTGGATACGCTGCATGAAATACACGAAAAAGATGCAGTGGATCTGGGCGACGCCATCTACACAGCGGCAGAGGAACGGGTGGACAGCGTAAACCAAGCGTATTTGGAGCTCGGAACCTCGGCGGCCAACGGGCTAAATACCGGCATAGACGAGGCGGAGCCCACGGTAACGGAGAACGCGGCACAAATGGTAGCCGGCGCTAAGGGAGCGGCAGATGCACAGGCAGGCGGCTTTAAGAGCACCGGCAGCGAGGCGGGCGGCAGCTTCAAGCAGGGGATGGCAGAGAAGAACCCGGAGGTTGTAGAGGAAGCGCGCCTAGGGTTTGAAGCGGCGGCGCTGAAGGCCGGCGAGTCGGTGAATAAGTACAAAGAAGCCGGGACGGGAGCCGTGGAAGGCTTTAAGGGCAGCATGGCTGAGCAGAGAGAGCAGCTGGAAGCGTACGTGGAAAATTATTTTGCCGGGATGGGAGACTCGGCGAAAAAAGGGATCCAGGTAAATTCCCCGTCCAAGGTATTCCAGAAGATCGGCCTGGCGGTAGGCGAAGGGTTCCGCTTGGGCATGGAACAGGATAAGCCCAAGGCAGAGCGGACAGTGCTGGACTATTTCCAAAAAATGATCGCAACGGTAAAGGCAGAGACAAGAAAGCTGAATTTGGAATTTGCGCTGGCGCAGGGGCTGTCTGGGGCCGGCGGCACAGGCAGGGCGGAAACGCCGGGCAGCGTAACGCAGACCATCCACTTTAACCAGCCGGTGCAGACGCCGGCGCAGATGGCGCGGGCGCTGCGAAAGGAATCGCAAAAGCTGGCGAGGGGGGTGTGCTAAATGCAGGCAAAGCATATGACAATTACGCTGACAAGCGGACATAAGACCCTGGTGCTGGGCAAGGGGCATCCGTACCGGCTGCGCTCGGTACAGGGCCTGGAGGCGGCGCCTGTTGCCATTGCCTCGGCGCCCAACGCCGGGATGCACGGCGACACGGTGACAAACGTGCGCCTGGAGGCAAGGAGCCTGGTGCTGGGCGGCACGATCGCGTACCTGGATGACCTAGAGCGGCTGCGCGAAAGGCTGGCCCGGTTTCTTTCGCCGCATGAGGAAGGCTTATGCACCATTGATTACTGCGGAACAAAGCGGCAGATCGGATACAGGGTAGAGGCCTTTTCCATCGACGAGATGGCCAACCTTTGGGCGCCGATGGATTTTTCCATCACGCTGTTTTGCGCCGACCCGATGCTGCGCAGCACGGATAGCTATGGCCGAAACATTGCAGAATACCTGCCGCAGTTTGCCCTGCCCTTTTGCTGCACGGCGGAGAAAAAGAGCATCATGGGGTATCGAAAGACCAGCAACACCATTGTGCTGAAAAACGACGGCGATACGGCCGTTGGGCTCAAGGCGGTGATTGCTGCGGTACGAGGGCCGGTAAACGACCCGGTGCTGAAAAACGAAGCGACCGGACAGCAGATAGGAATGAAGATGACGCTGGCACAGGGGGATACGCTGACCCTCAGCACCCTACCGCGGCAAAAGCAGATTCTCCTGAACGGAGAAAACGCCATGATGAAGATGGACAGAACGAGCGATTTGACATTTGCCTTAACGCCGGGGGACAACCTACTGTGCTATGAGGCGGCAGACGGCCGGAGCAACATGGATGTAAGGCTGTACTATACGCCGGAATACCTGGGGGTGTAGCGGATGGATCTGATGATCTTGGATGCGTCCTTTGCGCCGCTGGGCGTGGTGGATGCGTTTATCTCGCTGCAATGGACGCGCCGCTATTACGAGGTAGGCTCGTTTGAGTTGCATACCGATATGGCGTGGTATGACCTGCTGCGACAGGGGCGCTATGTGTACCGAAACGATGCTGTGGAGGTAGGCGTGATCGAGGGGCTTTCCTACGAGCAGGGCGAAACGGAGGAGCAGTTGACGGTAAGCGGCCGGTTTTTGGAGTGCCTTTTGGAGCGCCGCGTGATCCCCCAGAGGATGGAGCTGGCCGGCACGGCGGAGCAGATCTGCCGGACGCTGGTAGACCAGATGGCCATCCACCCGCAGAAGCCGGCGCGGGCGATCCCCAAGCTGGCGCTGGGCGCGGAAAAGGGGCTGGGCACCGAGACGACCTGCCAATGCGGCGGGGAGACGCTGCTTGAAAAGCTGCAGGAGCTGTGCCAATCGCAGGAATTATCCTTTGCGCTGCGCTATGACTATGAAAACGACGAGATGCTGTTTGAGGTATGGCAGGGCAAGGACAGGACGCAGGGGCAGAAAGAAAACGGCTGGGCGGTATTTTCCAGAGGACAGGAAAACCTTTTGACCAGCGATTACAGCGTAGACGAACAGGACTACCGAAACTTTGCCTATGTGGTGGGCGAGGCGGAACAGGGGCAAACGCCCGTTTGCGTGACGGTGGACCGCACAAACGGCCGGGACCGTCGCGAACTGTATGTGGATGCGTCGAGCGTAAAGCGCGAGGTGGATGGCGAAACGATGACGGACGAGGCATACCGGCAGGCACTTTGGCAAAAGGGGCTGGAGGCTTTGGATGGATACCGGCGGGTAGAGGCGTATAACCATGCCATCGACCCCAATGCCAACCTGATGTATAAAACGCACTATGACCTGGGGGATATTTGTACGGTGATCCAGGAAAAAATCGGCCTTGTGGCAGAAAAGCGCATCGAGGAGGTGCGCGAAGCCGTGGAGGCGGACGGGCTTGCCGTAGAGATGACCTTTGGGGAGGACTATGTGAGCCTGGGCAAGGCGATCAAACGAGAGGTGAAAGCATGAGAAGCGGATTTTTCAATTCAACCATTACGGGCTATGACGAACAGGGACAGCCGATCTTTGACAGGGCGGAGGACGCTTCGTTTTTTGCCAAGTATTTCAGCCAATTTGTGGGCAACGGGGTATTTGCCCTGCCGGCAGACGGGCTGATGGTGCAGGCCGAGGAAGGGATGGCGGTTACGGTAAAGGCAGGCACCTGTTTTATCAACGGCTATATGGGCTGGCTGGAGCAGGATCAGCAGCTAAGCGTGGCGGCAAGCTCGGAGACGTTTGCGCGCATTGACCGCGTTGTGGTGCGCTATGATGCTGTGCAGCGCGGCATCGACCTATTTATCTTGCAGGGCACGCCGGCGGCATCGCCTGTGCCGCCCAGCATTACGCAGCATGCACAAGGGGATATTTACGAGCTGGCCTTGGCGGATATTATGGTAAACCGAAACGCATCGGCCCTGCGGCAGGCGGATATTACGGACCTTAGGCTGAACGAGGCGGTGTGCGGGGTAGTGGCAAGCCCGGTGGAGCATTTGGAGACGGGGGCGGCCAACGCGCAGCTGACAGATGCCTTTAACCAATGGTTTGAGGGCATCAAGGGCCAGCTTTCGGAGGATGCGGCGGGAAACCTGCAAAACCAGATCGATGCGCATACGGGGGATACCGCGGCACATGCCATGACAGGCAGTATTCAGCTTTGGGCAGGCCAGGCACAGCCGACGGGTTGGCTGTTGTGCAACGGGCAGGCGGTGAGCCGCACCACGTATGCAAACCTGTTTGCAGTACTGGGGACTGCCTACGGGCAGGGAGACGGAAATACGACGTTCAATGTGCCGGACTTAACAGGCCGCGTGCCGGTAGGGGCGGACAGCACCTACCCATTGGCGAGCACGGGGGGTGAAGCGGCGCATACGCTGACAGAGGAAGAAATTCCGTCCTTTTCCGGGAATATCGAGATGCACAACAGCAATAACGGAACCAACATATTTGGCTTGAGCGGCATATTTAGCGGAGTAAGAGTTTCTGGGTATTATCGTGACGGGGGAACGAGAAGCGGGGGCGCAAACAGCTATGGCACGATCGATCTTTCCTTTGGGGGCGATGAAGCACATAACAATATGCAGCCCTATATGGCTCTAAATTATATCATCAAGGCGTAAGGGGAGGGGAACCATGCAGCAAATCAAAAGGGGAAGCAAGGGCGAGGTTGTAGAGCTGGTGCAGCGGATGCTAAATGAGAAAGGGTATGCA
>OLRX01000358.1_pt1 | contig 42923 bp, 43 predicted proteins | sample 1672991 | NCBI WGS metagenome assembly OLRX01 (sample SAMEA3136744, study PRJEB25190) | human gut metagenome | biome: human gut; feature: human-associated habitat; material: faeces | place: Austria | collected 2013
GGTGGAATATAAGAAATCAGCAGTGCTGGGGGATATGATTGTTCCCAGGACAGGTGACAGAGATGGCCGGACAGTTGTGGAACTGTGTACGACAGAAGGAGAATTGTATGCAGCAGTAGAATTTGCATGGGTGTAGGGACATTTACATAAAATAGGCTGATGATAGATGATTGTAGAGAGAGAAAGGATAAGACAGATGAAGTTAATCGAAGGACTCGGAAAACGAAGAATGCTGACAGTTGTAAAGACAGTTGATTTTGGAATATATCTTGGAACAAGTGAGGAGCGTGTACTGCTTCCAAAGAAAGAAGTACCAAAAGAAATTGAGATTGGAGATCCAGTAGAAGTATTTCTTTACAAGGATTCCAGCGACAGATTGATCGCAACAACAACAGAACCAAAGATCACATTGGGTGAACTGGCTGTTCTGACAGTGAAAGATACCGGAAAGATTGGAGCATTTCTCGACTGGGGACTGCCGAAAGATCTGTTACTTCCATTCAAAGAGCAGACTGCTAAGGTGAAAAAAGGAGATCAGGTGCTGGTTGCGCTTTATGTGGACAAGTCCGAGAGATTATGTGCGACTATGAAGGTTTATGAAAAATTAGAGACAGACTCTCCGTATAAGAAAGACGATCATGTAGAAGGAATCGTCTATGAGAGAAGCGATAACTTTGGAGTTTTTGTAGCAGTAGACAATAAGTATTCTGCACTGATCCCGAAGCGTGAAGCGTACGGCGGACATCTTCAGGTTGGGGATAAAGTCCATGCAAGAGTTATAAAGGTACGTGAAGATGGAAAGCTGGACTTAAGTGTGCGTGAGAAAGCATTTATCCAGATGGATGCAGATGCAGAGCTGATCGTAAAACGGATGGAAGAGCACGGGGGAAAACTGCCATTTACAGACAAGGCAGATCCGGAAAAAATTAAAAATGAACTGGGACTGAGCAAAAATGCATTTAAGCGTGCAGTGGGACGTCTTTTAAAGGAAAACAAAGTCATTATTACCGAAAAATCTATTGAATTTCTGCACAAATAAGGTATAATGGGGGCGTGATAAAATTTGAAAGGAGCGCGAGCGCATGAAAGTACAGAATATTACAGATATTGAAGGATTTTTTAAAGCAATTGACGGTTGTAAAGGAAAAGTTGAGCTTGTTACTGGTGAGGGAGACAGACTGAATTTAAAATCAAAATTATCCCAGTATGTATCACTCGCGACCATCTTTTCAAATGGAGAGATTCCGGAAATGGAAATCATCGCACATGAAAAAGAAGACATCGACAGGCTGATTTCCTATATGATTAACGGCTAGGATCAGAAGAGAGAATGAAGTATTGATGAGAGTATTAGCGTTGGCGGGCGAAAAAGTCTGTCAGCGCTTTCTTTTCTATCTGTATCAGAGCAGCAAGAATGTGCCGAGGCACATTCTTTTTTAGTAATTTAATCTGGATAAATTATGCGGCGTATCGTGATATTTTTTCTTATATGCCCGGAGGAACGCAGCATAATTGCGGAATCCGGATTGATAGCAGGCTTCTGTGACGGGGGTGCCCCGGCGCAGGAGCTCGTTTGCGTTTTGGAGGCGTTTTTCGGTCAGGTATTCGGTAATGGTGTAGCCGGTTTCCTGGCGGAAGAGACGCATCATGTGGTATTTGCTTATGTAAAAGCGGGAGGCGAGCTGGTCGATCGTATGGTCTTCTTCCGGGTGTTCAGAGAGGTAGCGCATGAGTTCCAGGATTTTTTCGCCGGAAGGGGAGGTCGGAACGTATTCCCGATGGTTTTCGGAGGCGGCGCGATCGAGGTGTACCATAAATTCCAGGAATAATAAACGCAGAAGAAGCCCGGAGCCATAACTGCTGCCACCAAGGGATTCAAAGTTAGCATTGTCTGTGCCATTGTCATTTGTACCACTTGCCTGATAGGCATTTTCCAGTCTTGACAGCGCCTCTAAGAGCGGCGTCATGGTAAGGGAACCGAGGCGCAGAACATCGGACTGCTGTTCTCTGGCAAGCTGGAAACAGAGGTCGAGCGCACAGTCAGCACAGGAGAATGCATCCAGACATTCCGGCGACAGGTAGAGGATGATGCGCTCATATCGGCTGTGGTATGGCACGACCGGCTTGTGCAGGCAGTGCGCGCCGACGAGGACGATGTCGAGCGGGCGGAGGTGGTAGGAACGGCCTTCCACGATGTAGTCCGCTTCGCCATTTAACAGGATCAGGACTTTGTGGAAATCATGATAGTGGTAGGCAACCGGTGTATCCATCTGCCCGCGCAGGTGGAAGAGGCGGAATTCGTGGTTGAGGTAGCCGCGTTTTTCGTAGGCGGGGGATTCATGGGTGGTGTTTTCTGGCATAAGGGGACTCCTTTTTTGAGTGTATTGCAGGTTGATTGTTGCGGGAAATTATATCTTGTATAAATGCATTGAGTTTGTTGTTTTCCTCTGGGATAAATATGTTTTGAAACACAGACATTTCATTTCTTATTTCGTAACTGTTCAGTACCTTATTTCATATTATATAGCATTATATGCAATATTTAAAGCATAATTCTTCTATTAAAAGCTGCTATATTTTCCTAAAATTGAAATTAAAGAAAGCATAGATGGAATATTATGAAAATGCAGACATATTCAAAACATAAATGGATATGCATGATAAAGTGATTTCAAGAACGGAAGTAGAATAGAAATCATGGATAAAAGAATTTTATGGTATTGATTAAAAGGGGCAGGAGGTATCGCGATGAAACAGGTTGTGCTTGAAAAATATCACTGTATGGGAAATGATTACCTGGTGTTTGATCCAAATAAGAATGATCTGGAATTGAATGCGGAGAATATCAAGAAGATGTGCAGCCGTCATTTTGGCATCGGCGCGGATGGCATTCTGGCGGGTCCATATCTGGGGGAGAATGATTTTTATGTACGCATCTACAACGCGGACGGAAGCGAGGCGGAGAAGAGCGGCAACGGCATGGGTATTTTTGCAAAATATCTGCGGGACGCGGGATATGTGCAGAAAACGACGATCTCCTGGAAAACGCTGGGAGGCGAGGAGACAGTCTTTTATCTCAACGAGGATGCGACCCGTGTGAAAATTTCGATGGGACATCCGACGTTCTGGAGCGATGAGATTCCGGTGACCGGTGAGCGGCGGGAGATGGTAAACCAGACGATGGTATTTGGAAAGATTCCGTATGTCACGACTTGTCTTTCAATGGGAAATCCGCACTGTGTTATCTGGATGAATGAGATTTCGAAGGAAATGGTGTGCCGGATCGGCGAGCATTCGGAAACATCCGAATATTTCCCGGAAAAGGTCAATACGCAGATTTTAAATGTCCTTGACCGGACGAATATCCAGATCGAGATCTATGAGAGAGGCGTTGGATATACGCTGGCGTCCGGAAGCTGCGCCTGCGCGGCGGCGAGTGCGGCATACCGCCTGGGACTTGCCGATCCGCATATGTACGTCCATATGCCGGGCGGCACGCTGGAAGTGGAAATCAAGGAGGACGGCATGGTTTACATGGTCGGCGAGGTCGGCTATGTGGGACATATCCAGTTGGGAAATGAATTGAGCGAACAGCTGCGGATTAAATAAAAAAGTATTTGACAGAAAAATATCGGACTGCTATATTTTATTTATAAAAATTGTGAAAAGAATGACAGGGGCATTCTCACACAGCAAAACGATCATAAACGTATGCTTGAAATTTTGGAGTCTGTATAGGCAGGAAAATTCTGGGCGTATATGAAAAGAGGGCGAGGGGGCTGACTGGAAACAGAGACAGCTGCCTCGTTTTTTATAGGAGGAAATGACGATGGGAGAGAATACGAACCGATCCGAACCTTTTTTTGATGAAGATGTTGATTTGGTAAAGCTGCAGTTTACCGATATTTTTGGACAGTGCAAAATGGTCCAGATGACGCGGAGGCAGGCGGAAAAAGCGATGAAAGAGGGGTATGCAATCAACCGGTTTGCGCTCGGCGGCTTACAGAAAGCTGGGATCGAGGGCGCGGCGGCGCCGGAGTATCTGACGGACCAGAGCGAGAGTGTGGAATTGTACTTGAAGCCGGATGCATCAACGTATCAGGTTCTTCCGTGGGATTCCGGGCAGGAAAATGTAGCGCGCGTGATCTGCCAGGTCTGCAATGCGGATGGGACGCCGTCCTGGACGGATTCGCGTCATATTTTACAGGAAACGGTAAAACGTGCCGAGAAGATGGGACTGGACTTTGATTTTGATTTCCAGTGTGAGTTTTATCTGTTTCACACGGATGATGATGGGAGACCGACGACGGTGACGCATGAGGTTGCCGGGTATTATGACGCGGGGCCGATCGATCTGGCAGAGGGCGTCCGCCGGGACATGGTTCTGAGCCTGGAGGAAGCAGGATTTGCGGTCGAGAGCACGCATCATGGTCTGACTGCCGGACAGCACAGCTTCGTCCTTCCGGCGCGCCGGGGCATTGAGGCAGCAGATTATTTACAGACGTTCAAGGCGGCGGTCAAACGGATTGCGAAACGCCATGGTCTGCATGCGACTTTTATGCCGAAGCCAAACATGAGCGGCGACGGCTCGGGGCTTCATGTGGGCGTGTCGATCTCTTCCAGACGGGGCGCCGAGGCGATGGCGCAGGCGAAGCAGTTTGCGGCAGGCGTGCTTAAAAATCTGAGCGATATGATGATTTTCACGAATCCGACCGTCAATTCATACAAACGTCTGGCGGCGGAGCGGAGCACGGTGTTCCAGCCGGAGTTCCCGGCGGCTGTGTGGGAAAAGGGAAGTGAAAAGGCAGTTCATGTGAAGGAAGACCGGAACGGACGTATTTCCGTGGAAGTGCAGTTCCCGGATCCGTCTGCGAATCCGTATCTGGCGCTGACAGCGATTCTGGCAGCAGGACTGGAAGGAATCGAGAAAGCGCTGGTGCTGGATGAAGAAGCGGGCGATGAGGATGCGCCGCGGTTCCCGGAGACATTGGGGATATTGCTCCAGAAGCTGGATCAGAATGAATTTGCACACCGTGTATTTGGAGAAAAGTTCTGCCGGATGTACGGCGAGGGCAAGAAAGAGGAGTGGGAACGCTTCTGTGCCTATGTGACGGATTGGGAAACAGCGGAATATCTGTATCGTTGTTAGGGGGTACGAAATCGCAGTGAGGTGAGACCACGTGGGAAACATCATAGTAGCATTTTCGAAGCCGCAGGACGGACGAAATATTAGAAATATACTCGTAAAACATGGAATACAGGTCACAGCCTCCTGCACATCGGGCGCGCAGGTATTAGCGTTAACCGATGATTTGCGAAGCGGGATTGTGGTGAGCGGCTACCGGTTTGGTGATATGACCTGCCGGCAGCTTGCCGACCAGCTGCCGCCGGGATTTGATTTGCTTCTCATTGCTTCCCCGAGCCGGTGGAGCGGCGAAGCGATGGGAAGGATTGTCTGCCTGCCGGCGCCGTTTAAAATGGGAGATTTAGTTTCGACGGTCCGCATGATTGAGCAGACGCAGGCGGAAAAAAGACGGCGGATGCGCCGCCAGCCGCCGCAGAAGCGCAGGGAAGAGGATCAGAAAGCGATCGACACCGCAAAGGCTATTTTGATGGAGCGGAACCGGATGACGGAGCCGGAGGCGCACAAATATCTGCAGAAATGCAGCATGGACAGCCAGGTCAGCCTTATTGAGGCGGCACAAATGGTAATCAGTCTTTACAAAATGGCGTAAGATCCTTTACAATAGGATCAAAAAGGCAGAAGGAGCAGCAAAAACGATGAAATTTACAAAAATGCAGGGACTTGGCAATGATTATGTCTATGTCAACTGTTTTGAAGAAACGGTAAACGATCCGGAGAAGCTGGCGATTGCCGTCAGTGACCGCCATTTTGGAATTGGTTCCGATGGATTGATTCTGATTACCCCATCCGAGGTGGCAGACTGCCGCATGGATATGTACAATCTGGACGGTTCCCGCGGCGCGATGTGCGGCAACGGCATCCGCTGTGTGGGAAAATATGCGTATGACCACCATATCGTGGACAAGCCGCAGATTTCTGTTGAGACATTGTCCGGGATTAAATATCTGGATATGAAGGTCGAAAATGGCAAAGTAACGGCGGTCACCGTCGATATGGGCGAGCCGGAGCAGACTTCCGAGCTTCCGGAGAAGATCGAGGTAGATGGAACGGAATACGAATTTACCGGAATTTCCATGGGAAATCCGCATGCTGTTCTGTTTATGGAGGAGATTGATTCCCTGGAACTGGAGACGATCGGACCGAAATTCGAGTTCCATAAGCGTTTCCCGGACCGTACCAACACCGAGTTTGTCAAGGTCATTGACCGCACACACGTAAAAATGCGTGTCTGGGAGCGCGGATCCGGCGAAACGATGGCATGTGGAACAGGTGCCTGCGCGGTTGCCGTTGCATCTATTCTGGCAGGGCATACGGAGGATGAGGTTGAGGTCGGGCTGCTGGGCGGTTGCCTGCAGATCCGCTGGGACCGCGAGAAAAACCGCGTGTTCATGACTGGACCGGCAGTGGAAGTGTTTAGCGGGGAGTATGAGGAATAATTAAACAGGAAACTTTGGGACTTCTTTCACATATGGTAGTAGTACAACGATATGTGAGAGGAGTCTTTTCTTTTGGAAGAAAAAAAGAAAGTGATGATAGATGCCGGGCACGGCGGAACGAAAGATCCGGGAGCAGTATTTGAGGATCGGATGGAAAAGGACGATACCCTGCGTCTGGCGCTGGCAGTAGGGAGGATTCTCGAGGAAAATGGGGTGAATGCCGTCTACACGCGGTCAACGGACGTCTATGACACGCCCTACCAGAAAGCAGAGATGGGAAATGAGGCGGGCGCGGACTATTTTGTTTCCCTGCACCGCAATGCGGCGAGTGAGCCGGGAAAAGGTTCGGGCGTCATGACGCTGGTGTACAAGACAGGCAGGAAATCAGAACAGCTGGCGGATTCAATCCAGAGAGAGCTGGCGCGCACCGGATATGTAGATCTCGGCGTGATCGAGCGCCCGGATTTGATTGTGCTGCGGAAAACGCAGATGCCGGCGGTTCTGGTTGAAGCTGGATTTATCGACAATCCGGAGGATAACAAGCGGTTTGACGCGCAGTTTGACGAAATTGCGGCGGCGGTTGCATCTGGGATTCTAAATGTAATCGATGACGACATGGATCGCCGTCCGGTGGAAGAGAGCGACTATTATTACCAGATCCAGACGGGGGCGTACCGCATCCGATCGCTGGCAGAGCAGCAGTTAGAAGAACTGCGCCGTATGGGATTCCCTGCATTTCTGGTGTACGATGGGACGTATTTCAAGCTTCGGGTCGGTGCGTTTAAAAATCTCGACAACGCTGTGCGGATGGAACGGGAACTGCGGAAGGCGGGATTTCCGACGGTGCTTTTGTATGAGAGGGAGGTGAAGTAGGGGAGAAAAGCTGAAAAACAGGCGCTATCTGAAAATAAGAATAGAATGACTTATTTGATTGATTTTTGCTGTGCTTTTTGTAAAAATGAATGGAAAAAATCCCCTCATTATGGTATGCTGAAGATAGAAAGCAACATGCATTTTCTTGTAGATAAAGGGAGGGGTTTGGTATGTCAGAGAAGAAAAAAATTATCATCACGATTGCGAGGCAGTATGGAAGCGGCGGTGCGGATACGGGCAAAAAGTTGGCGGAAGATCTGGGGATCAGTTTTTATGATAAGAACATTCTCCGTATGAATTCAGATGAGAGCGGTATCAAAGAGAGCTATTTCCATCTGGCAGACGAGAAGGCGGGCAACCGGCTTTTATACAAGATTATCAATACATTGACACCGGAAAAGGGCGCACCGTCGTTCGGTTCCGATCTCATTTCAGCCGACAATCTGTTTCGCTTCCAGTCGGAAGTGATCCGGAAGCTGGCGGCGGAGGAATCCTGCGTCATCATCGGCCGATGCGCGGATTATGTGCTGGACGGCACCGAGGGACTGATTCGCGTGTTCCTCTACGCGGATATCAAGGTGCGCGAGGAGCGCGTGCGTGAGCGGAATCTCTATGCGGACAAAGATGTCCTCAAAAATATCCACCGGATCGACCGGGAACGCCGCGATTATAATCGTTATTATGCAGGGCGCGACTGGGAGAAGCCGGAGAATTACGACCTTTTGATTAATACGACGCAGATTGGTGTGGACGGGGCGGTTCAGTTGATTAAGGATTATTTAAAAATGAGGGGGCTTTTGTAAGGGAAAAAGAATGACTTCCACTTGCAATTCAATATAGTATCGTGTAAAATGGCACATACAGCCGGGCGAATACGAGAGTGTTTGGACGGCTGTATGTGCTGTTTTGCTATTATTACAAGTAAGGGGAAAATATGAAATATCAAAATGATATTGACAAAATGAATACGAACCGGAATTTATTTCTGATGTCGCTGCCGATCTTCGTGGAGCTGTTATTGCAGCTTTTGGTCGGAAACGTTGATCAGATGATGGTAAGCCGGGTATCGCAGCCCTCGGTGGCAGCGATTGTCAATGCGAACCAGATCATGAACCTGGTAATTATCGTGCTGAGCATGGCATCGACGGCGGTTACCGTGATTTTGTCCCAGTATCTGGGCGCGCAGGATGAAAAAAATGCATCCCGGACCTGCATGGTCTCGATCGTGCTGATCGGCGGCGTCAGTCTTGCGGCAACGATCCTGGTTTTTGCCGGGCACACGCCGCTTTACCGGGCGATCCATGTGCCGGAGGAGGTTTTTGATGAGGCGTCGCTGTATCTGCTGATTGTCGGCGCATTTATTCTGGTGCAGGGATTTTATCTGACCTTCTCAGCGATGATCCGCGCATTTGCTATGGTAAAGGAAGTCATGATTATATCAGTTATCATGAATGCCATGAATATTGTGGGAAATGCGATTTTAATCAACGGCTGGTTCGGAATGCCGCAGCTTGGGGCGGTCGGAGCGGCGATCTCGACGGATATCAGTAAGTTAGTTGGTCTGGCATTGATGATCGGAATGTTTTTCAAGAGCCGCCGCGTCAAAATGGGAATGAGTTATCTGCGTCCATTTCCGGTGCAGATTTTAAAAAATCTCTGCCTATTGGCAATTCCGACGGGGGTCGAAAGTTTTTCGTACAATCTATCCCAGATGATAATTCTGGGAATTGTTAATTCCTTTGGCACGCTGGTTACTGTAACCAAGGGATATTGTACGATTTTTGCCAATATTGATTATGTTTATGCGATGGCGATCGCGACGGCAACCCAGATTGTGCTGGGCTACCTGATCGGAGCGCGCCGTCTGAATGATATACAGAAACGAGTGAATGCGACACTGAAGGTTGCGATTGCGGCGTGTGTCGGGATGGCGGTGCTGATGTGCCTGGGAGGTAAATACATTTTCCTGATTTTCACAGACAACCCGGAGATCATTGCGCTTGGACGGCGGATTCTGGTGATTGAGATTGTGCTGGAGATCGGGCGCGCGGTCAACATTGTTATGACCAAATGCCTGATTGCGGTCGGCGATGTCCTGACCCCGACCACGGTCGGAATCACCTTCCAGTGGGTCGTAGCTGCCGTCGGCTCCTGGTTGCTCGGCAGCAAGCTCGGCTGGGGGCTGGAAGGCGTCTGGATTGCAATGGCAGCTGATGAATGCGTGCGCGGACTCATTTACGCGGTGCATTTTAAGAAAGAACGTTGGAAGAAGAATTTTAAGGGCGTGAAGACGGAAGCAGAGTTGGGAGAGGCGTAGAAGATAAGCGAAGAAAGAAAGTGTGAGAAAAAATGAAAGAAACAGGATGGAAAAAGACAGCAGGGAATTGTCCTGATGGAAAAAGAACGGAAGGAAAGAGATCGTTTGGCCGGGGGGAGAAAACAACTGGATTTTCCAAGAATAGTGCAAAAGTGGGAGTCAATGGGGAAAAACAGGGAAAATCTGCTCGTAAAGTGTCTGGAGTTGAGGATAAATGGGGCACACATGGGGACAGGAAACGAAATGTAGGGGAAAAAGACGGTCAGAAAACGGTTCGTGGTGGACAGCGTGGAAAAACAAAATGTCCGATTTACCGTGAGTGCGGTGGCTGTCAGTATCTCCATTTAACCTATGATCAGCAGTTAAAAGAAAAACAGAAGCGCATGGAAGAACTGCTGGGCGGTGTCTGTCCGGTTCGTCCGATCATTGGAATGGAAGAGCCGTATCATTACCGCAATAAAGTTCATGCGGTATTTGGATTGGATCGGAAAAACAATCCAATTTCTGGCATTTACAAAGAGGGGACACATCGGATTCTTCCGGTGGATTCCTGTCTGATTGAGGATCAGAAAGCAGACGAGATCATCGTGACGATCCGGAGTATGCTTCGTTCGTTCAAGATCCGTGTTTTTGATGAGGACACCGGATACGGTCTGCTGCGTCATGTATTGATTCGCCGCGGCTTCACAACCGGCGAGATTCTGGTCGTTTTGGTGACAGCATCCCCGGTATTCCCATCGAAGAACAATTTCGTCAAGGCGCTTCGTGAAAAGCACCCGGAAATTACTACGATTGTCCAGAATATCAACGGCAGAAGCACCAGTATGGTGCTTGGCGACAAAGAACACGTTCTGTACGGAAAAGGATATATAGAGGATGTTCTCTGCGGGCTCCGTTTCCGCATCTCATCCCGTTCCTTCTACCAGATCAATTCTGCGCAGACGGAGAAGCTGTATGCCAAGGCAATGGAGCTGGCAGAATTGACCGGAAATGAGACAGTGTTGGATGCCTACTGCGGTATTGGTACGATCGGTCTCATTGCCAGCAAACACGCGGGCAAAGTTATCGGTGTAGAGTTAAATCAGGATGCAGTGCGGGATGCAGTGCAGAATGCGAAGAAGAACGGCATCACCAATGCACAGTTCTTCTGCAATGATGCAGGCCGGTTCATGTCTCATATGGCAGCCAGAGGCGAGAGTGCAGATGTGGTATTTATGGACCCGCCGAGAAGCGGAAGTACCGAGGAATTTATCGATGCGGTAGCCCTGATGCAGCCGAAACGTGTCGTCTACATTTCCTGTGGTCCGGATACATTGGCACGCGATTTGAAAATATTCGCAAAGCACGGTTATCGGGCGAAAGAAGCATGGCCGGTGGATTTGTTTGGGTGGACGGGGCATGTCGAGACGGTTGTCTTGCTTTCCAAGGGTGAGATCGACTCGAAAAAGATTCGGGTGGAGTTCTCGCTGGAAGATATGGATACCTCCGGCTTCCAGCAGGGAGCCACCTATGAGCAGATCAAGGGACGAGTGCTGGAGCAGACCGGATTAAAGGTATCTTCCCTGTATATCTCACAGATTAAGCGGAAATGTGGTCTGGAGGTCGGGCAGAGCTATAACCTGTCGAAGAAGGAAAATGCCAAACAGCCGCAGTGTCCGCCTGAGAAAGAGAAAGCAATCCGAGAAGCAATGAAATATTTTGGGATGATATAGAGAGGTACGGGAAGAAATGATGAATGAATTAGACAAACAAAACTTTACAAATTATGTAGAAGTAAAATCCTTTGGTGATATTTTTCCCAAAAAAGGAACAAATACCAGAACGCCTTACGAGCATCAGAAGAAGGCAATGGAAGCATTGGATAAGATGAATCAGGAGGCATCATACAGCACACTGGTAGTTCTTCCAACTGGTGGTGGTAAGACATATACTGCTTCCATGTGGCTCTTAAAAAATGCTATTGATAAGAGAAAGAAAATTCTTTGGATTGCCCATCGCCAGATGTTGCTGGATCAGGCTGCTGAGTCTTTTCAAAAGTTTGCTTATACAGAAGTTGTCCCCCACATTTCTTCCTTCTGCTTTAGAATTGTTTCTGGAGCTTCCAGCCATGACCGAACCAGCGACATTCGTCCGGGTGACAACTTGCTGATTGTCAGCAAGGACAGCATCGGAAGAAACATTGATCGATTGGATCAATGGCTCAAAGGTGAAAAAGAGCTGTATTTGATTGTGGATGAAGCTCATCATTCAACCGCAAAAACGTACAGAAAGGTCATTGATTATGTAAAGGCAAAGGTTCCTAATTTAAAACTGATTGGTTTAACTGCTACTCCGTTCCGTACTGCTGAAGAAGAACAGGGACTGTTAGCAAAAATATATACTGACGGTATCAGTGATGGACGAGTTGTTCACGGTGATGTTGGAATCACATATCAGATCGGACTAAAGGAACTGATTAACAGACAGATTCTTGCAAAACCTATTTTTGAAAGCTTTTACACGGATGAAGAATACGGCGATTCTCTCGGTGTTGACGCATGGGAAAGCATTCAACATTTGGATGTTCTGCCGGATGAGGTTGCACAGCAGATGGCAGATAGTGCAGCCCGTAACAAACTGATTGTCGAAACTTATAAGGCAAAACAGAATGACTATGGTCAGACAATATTGTTTGCCGTTAATGTGGTTCATGCAATTCAGTTGACCTCTCTTTTCAAAAAAGCTGGTATCAAAGCTGACTTCATCGTATCTTCTGTTAAGGATGCCATTACTGGTGTGACGATTAGCCGGGAGGATAACGAAAGAAAGCTGGAAGACTATCGAAATGGAAAGTTGCAGGTTTTGATCAATGTCAACATTTTGACTGAGGGCGTTGATTTGCCCAAAACTAAAACAGTGTTTTTGGCAAGACCTACTGTTTCTTCCATTTTGATGACGCAGATGGTTGGTCGTGCATTGCGTGGTACAGCAGCAGGCGGCACAGCCAGCGCATATATTGTTTCGTTCGTAGACCACTGGAACGAGCATATTGCATGGGTTAATCCGGAAAGCCTATTTGATGGAAACAATGACTTTCAGGATAATGAATCTGAGCGTGCCAAACGAGATCTGCGCATGATTGCTATTTCCAAGATTGAGGAGTTTGCAGCTATTTTGGATGATGCAGTTGATACTACTGCGTTGGAAAAAGTGCCTTTTGAGCAAAGAATCCCTGTTGGTATGTATGCGTTTACATATCTTGAAGAAAACGGAATGGATCACGCTTATCAGGTAATGGTCTACGACAGCACACAGAATGCCTATAAAAATTTGATGGATGCGCTTCCTTCCCTATTCAAGTCTTTTGGTGCAACAGAAGAATATTTGACAGAAGCGCAGCTTGATGAAATGGAAGCACAGTGCCGGGATTCGTTCTTTTGCGGAGAGATGATTCCTCCTTATGAACGGAAGGATGTTCTGAATATCCTGAAATATTATGCCCAATATGAAGCCGTTCCGCAGTTCTATACTTTCGCTGAGGTAGACAGAAGCAAACTTGATGTTAGCAAAATTGCCCAGCATATTTGGGACGAAGATATGGGCGAACGCAAAAGAACAGAGTATATTGATTCGCTCTGGGAATCCAGTGATGATAATATGCTTCGCCTGTTTTTTGGTAGGAAACTATATTTCCTCCGTCAGCTGAACATCGAATTGATGAAACTATCGCATCCCGATATATACGATGATGAAAACAACATAAAGTATGGAACCAGAGCATTAGAAGATTTGCCTTTGCATGAAATTGGGAAAATCAATCCTGCTTTGGAAAAGGAATTGAGAGATCAGGCTTTTGAAAAAGCTAAAGATGCAGATGGAAATTACCGGTGCGCTTGCTGTGGTGTTGCAGACAAGTCACGTATCTATTTCCAAGTCGATCATATCGTTCCGATGAACAACGGCGGCAAAAGCGTTGTAGAAAATTTGCAAATTCTCTGTCGTCAGTGCAACGGAACGAAAGGTGATCAGTAATGCAAGGGTTATGCTACTCTGCACTCGATATTGCGGTAATTGTCAGCAGTATGCAGCTCGGCTGTCGAGATGAAAGCAGAATACTTGACCGGATATGGGAGGGCGAGAAAGCATTTCTCGATATTCCATACAGAGCAAATCAGCGGAAATTCATTTTAGACACCTATCATTGGTTACAATATTTCTATGATAAACCAGTGATCGATAAAGAATTTCCTGCAATACAGAAAGATTTGGCGTATTCAAACAGGACTTTGCAAGCAGACCAATTAACCAGCGATTTCTCGGATTTGGATTTGTTTTTCAAAAGCATCCGCATCCGTATTTTGTATGGATATGGAAATGATTATGTTAGAATTAAGCTGAGAACCCTGCTCAAGCAGTATGGCTATAAACGAAGGTCTCAGTTGTTGCTTCAACACATAAACCGATGTATGCTGTTCTATCATCTGGGAGCGACGTTGCGTGGTGGCGTGCCATGCTCTATCGAAGATGCCGATTTGGATCAGATGCTGACATTTCGAGTAGTATGATAAAACCGCTGCAATTTTCATCCCCGAGCAGGATGGAATATGCAGCGGTTTTATATTTCCTGAGGAATGGTGTCAAACTGCATTTTTACAGTTTGGGTACCATTTTCGAGGAAAATATGAAGGGTGTCCAGAGGGGCGCAGCCCCTTGGCTCTGGGTTTCCAATAGGGGCGAGCAGCATCCCTGTTGGCACACAATTTTCCGCAGGAAAGTCTAGTGTGTTATACCTTTGTAGAGCGGATGGCAGCCGGAAATGTAGCACACCCTTGAATCTGTGCTGCAATTCCGGCGTTCTGGTGGGAAAGGTTGCCCCATAAATGGGGCAGTCTGAGCAACAGGAAAAGGCTAGAAGAAGGTGCAGAAAGCAGCTTTTTCCAGCCGGTCAGCAGCGGAACAAAGGTATATCAAAAGCCCCCGTCCTGCCGCAGCATCTATCGTTAAAACCACCACGGCAGTTCCAGCCATAGATTGTCCAGCGCCAGAGCCTCGGTTGACTTTGCCCGACTTTCACTGAGATGGAAATGCAACGCCGTCCCAATCAGAGGGTGTTCCAAATCGTCCTCAAAGCCAAATCGGTACAGGAGGTATGCCCTGTCTCTTGCGGGAATGCGTCTCAGTCCCTCGTACAGCTCCCGCCGGTTTTCTTCTTCAATCAGGATCTTCTCTGGCTCAGCGGCATACGGATCAGCGATCAGCTCGGAACGCTGCATGGAGTCCTCGCCGGGGAGCAGATCATCCAGATTGATCCGTTCCATAGGAAAGCCATCCTCTTTTGATTGCAGCCGCTGCTCAAAGGTGGCAAAGGCGGCGGAAATCAAATCCATCATGGCGTTGCGGATGGCTTGTCCGGCATAGGTCAAGAACTTTATTTTCTTGTCAGGGTCGTACAGGGAGATAGCCCGTAAAAGGCCGATGCTTCCCTCCTGAATCAGATCATCGTGGTCGATGCCAAGCTCACTGTTGCCCAGCCCTACGCTTTGATACAGTTCATTTGCAAGCTTTTGTATGTATCCCAGATTGTTTTTTACCAGCTGCTCCTGCGCCTGTGCATCCCCTCGCTGTGCCAGTACGCAGAGCTGCTCATTTGTTTTTGGCTTCATGATCCTGTTCCGCCATCCGCTGTACCATGTGAAGCAGTGCCTGCCGCACTTCCCCCAGAGAATCGGCATCGGCAAGCTCCATCCCGGAGACACTGGCAATAATCAGATCCACAAACTGTTCCGGCGAAACAGATGGATGCAGTGCATCCTGCCCTTTCATCGTTTCCGAATACATCTGTTCCACCATTTCTTTGGTCAGCGGCTCCCCTGTTTCCGTGCCGATTTCTTTTTTGATCTCCCGCAAAACAGCCATAAACTGATTTTGGATATTGGTCAGGTCTGCCTGATAGACGGGCACCTTATTCAGTAATGCAGTCTGTGCTGCTTGCTGGGCCGCTTTCCTGGCATCAGGCTGTTCTTTTCCTGTTCCCAACAGCATGGAACTGAGCGTTTGAACTATCTGATTCTGCACCGCAAAACCAGAGGCAAGGGTATCATCAAAATACAGCGCAATCATATTGGTAAGCTGGGCGAAGCGGCGGTTTTCCAGCAGACGGCTTACCACCTGCGGATTGGTTCTGCCGGTATAAAGGTTCCGTGCCGCTTCAGCGGACAATCCCAGCTCGGAAATGTCATAGTTTTTCCGGTCAGGGACATCAGTCATGCACAGGAGAAAATCGGTAGAAACATTGAAGATGCGGGCAATGCTAATCATCTGATCCAGGCTGAGCGTATCCTTCGTACCGTTGATAAAACGGCTCAGAGTGCTTTCGGTAACTCCGATTTTCTTGGCCAGAACCGCTTGCGTAATTTTATGTTCCTTCATCAAGTCCTGCAACCGCTGCTGCGGCGTGCTGGGAAGATACCGCTGCTCCATATCCAAGCCCCCTCTCAGTTTTTCTTGATGTATTTCCCGCTTTTGATGCGGGCGTCTTTTGGCTTTTCCGCATTTTCCGGGATGATCCAGCGGCAGCCTGCTCGCTGTGCGCCAGGGATGCGGTTTTCATTACAGAGAACGCCGACACGCCGGGGCGATACCCCCCATTTCTCTGCTGCTTCAAAGGTAGAAAGGTATTTCATGGTTTATTATGTCCTTTCCTGATTCTATATAAATTATATTCCATAACCGGAATAATATCAACATATCTTTGTGAACATCTGCCGCTCTGAGGTTTTGCATTTTTGCAAGATTTCAGGGCTGCTTTTTTGTTTCTTGCAAAACTGACGGATTTTTCGGGATGGCCCCTTTTTCTCCGTACATTGAAGTGACAGGGAAAACCTGTACGAAAAATCAAGGAGGAAAACACATGAGTATCTACGAATTTGTAAAGGCAAACGTGACCGTCCCGCAGGCTGCCGAACACTACGGAGTGGAGGTGCAGCGGAATGGGATGTGCCGCTGTCCGTTCCACGATGACCGGCACCCCAGCATGAAACTGAACAAGGATTATTTCTACTGCTTTGGCTGTGGGGCTCACGGCGATGTGATTGAGTTCACCGCCCGTTTGTTTGGCCTGGGCAGCTATGAGGCGGCGAAAAAGCTGGCGCATGATTTTGGACTTGACCCGGACAAGCCGCCCGCAGCTGCTGCGCTGAAAAAGCCGGAATACCCGCTGGCAAAGGCATTTCAGAGAGATGAGATGCACTGTCAGCGGGTATTGTGCGGTTATCTGCACCTGCTGGAGGACTGGAAGGAGCGATATGCTCCTTCCAGCCCGGAGGAAGAATGGGATGACCGCTTTGTGGAAGCCTGCCAGATGCTGGATCGTGCGGAGTATCTGGTGGATGTACTGACATTTGAAGAACTGGAGGTCCGGGTTAAAACGGTAGATATGCTGAAAGAAGACGGTACCATAGACAGGCTGGAAGAACGTCTGAACCGGCTGAAAAAGGAGGAACGAGCATATGGCAAAGAGCAGGAAATGGACTGATCCTAATCTGCCGGTTTGGTTCGATGGGACAAATATCAATGAAGCGGTATTCTGCGACGAGTTTCTGAGTAGCCACAAAATCATTTATTCCAACCGGGCATTTTTCACACCGGATGGCAGAGTGACCGATGACCTGCCGCTGCGGGGAGAAATCTTTGAACGGCTGAAATGCTGCGCCGTGAACAATATCCCCCGGAAGGTCAGCAACATTCTGGAAGTGATGAAGCTGGCCGCACAGGTAGATGATTTCCCTCTCCTACCAGACCGGATTCATCTTTCCAACGGCACGCTGATGCTGGATGGCAGCTTTATTCCCGGAAAGCCGGAGATTGTGCGGAGCCGACTACCGGTCGCTTATAAGCCGGATGCGCCGAAGCCTGCATTGTGGATTTCCTTCCTGGATGGGCTGCTGTACCCGGAGGACATTGTTACTTTGCAGGAGTTTATCGGCTACTGCTTGATCCCCTGCAACAAGGGGCAGCGCATGATGGTCATTAAGGGAAACGGCGGCGAGGGCAAGTCCCAGATCGGCGCTGTATTGGGAGCTATGTTCGGCAGCAACATGAAAGACGGCAGCATCGGGAAAATCTCCGAAAACCGCTTCGCCCGTGCAGATTTGGAGCATATACTCCTTTGCGTGGACGATGATATGCGGATGGAGGCCCTGCGTCAGACCAACTATGTAAAGTCCATCGTCACAGCACAGGGCAAGATGGATTTGGAGCGTAAGGGCAAACAGAGCTATCAGGGCTGGATGTTCGCCCGTCTGCTGGCGTTCAGCAACGGGGATTTGCAGGCGCTCTATGACCGAAGTGACGGCTTTTATCGTAGGCAGCTTGTGCTGACCACCAAAGAAAAGCCTGCTGGCCGGATAGATGACCCTGACCTGGCCGAAAAGATGAAAGTTGAGGTGGAGGGCATCTTCCTCTGGGCATTTGAGGGCTTGCAGCGGCTTGTACGCAACAATTTCAAATTCACGGAAAGCCAGCGCACAAAAGAAAACCGGGAAACCGTCAAGCGGGATAATAACAACGTGTATGACTTTTTGGAATCCGATGGCTATATACGTTTGAAAGCGGATATGTCCATCAGCTCCAAGGAATTGTATGCGATTTACCGGATGTGGTGCGACGAAAATAACCTGACGCCGCTGAAAAGCCGGAGCTTCAGCGATTCTGTGATCGCCTGCCAGAGCAAATACAATCTGGAACACTGCAATACGGTCACGAATTCCGCCGGACGGCGGGTTTGGGGCTTCATGGGGATCGAAGCAGTGGCAAGACCGCATATAAATGAGTTTTCCGATGCTTCACAATGTACGTACGTACCAAAAGACTGGCGGGATTGACGATGCCTTTTCTTGGTACGTATGTACGTACCGATTTGCCCGAAAACACTCCGTATACGGAAATCTGCCATTGTCGGAGTACGGAAAAGGGCTGTTTTTGAAGCTGTATTTTGAGTGAAATGCAAAACGAAAAGAAGTTTTCTCTGGAGCAATATGATTGCACGGAATCACGCTTCTCTGAAACGTAATTTGCTTTTATGGAACCCGAGCAGATTTCACCGCTTCAAGCAAAGACACACGGTATCGAAAACTCGGAGATGCCGCCCTGTGGGCAGGACATCATAAAAGCAATTTTAATCGCAAAACAAGAAACAAGTTTATCACACGTTCCTGTGAAGCCGGGGCGCTGTTTGGCGCAGCCGGTTCTTTTTATGGGAAAAATCAGGAGGTTATTATATGCAGTCCAATATTAGAAATGAAATCAAGGCACAGATTGTCCGTGCCGGATTTACCATGCAGGAGGTCGTTGATCTGTTGGCTGACGAATATGGATGGAGCGACAGCGTGTCCAATCTGTCAGCGAAGTTGCAGCGGGAATCCCTGCGATACAAGGAAGCCGTCCAGCTCGCCGATGTACTTGGCTATGATCTGGTCTGGCAGAAGCGGAGGGATGTGTAATGGAAAAAGCACAGTATGCGATTCTACGGTTTGCCAAGTATAAGGGACCGGAGATCGGCAATATTGAAGCCCATAATGAGCGAACCAAAGAAAAATATGCCAGCAATCCCGATGTGGACACCAGCCGGAGTAAGTATAATTTTCACCTCATTCAGCCCTATCAGAAATACCGGGCGGAGGCAGAGCGGCAAATCGTAGCCGCCGGATGCCGTACCAGAAAGGACAGCGTCCGGGTCGTGGAGGCGTTGGTCACCGCCAGCCCGGAGTTCTTCAAGGGTAAGAAACGGGCGGAAATCAGAGCGTTTTTTGAAGAAGCCCTTACCTTCATTGGGAGTCATCAATCCAAAGATACAATCATATCTGCCGTGGTGCATATGGACGAAAAAACGCCCCATATGCACCTTTCTTTTGTCCCTCTGACCGAGGATCAGCGGCTCAGCGCCAAAGATATTGTCGGCAACAAGAAAAAGCTGACCTGGTGGCAGGATGAGTTCTGGAAACACATGGTCAAAAAATATCCGGATCTTGAGCGTGGCGAGAGTGCCAGCCAGACGGGACGTGACCACATCCCGCCCAGAGTGTTCAAGGAAATGACCCGACTGACCAAGCAGAAAGAGAAGCTGGAGGGGATTCTGGCCGGAATCAATCCCTTTAATGCCAAAAGCAGGGCTGAGGAAATCGGCAAGCTGCTGGATGGCTATATCCCTGCCGTAGAGAAAATGCAGACGCTGCTGACCAAGTACAACGTGGCGTTTACCCAAACTGCGGCTGAAAACAAGCGACTGAAAAAGAAAAACAGCCAGTTGGCGGAATCGCTCGATGCGGCGCAGGAGAAGAGCGTGCTGAAAAAGTTGCAGGACAGCCAGCTCCGCAGGGATTATGAGGCGGCGATCAGCACATTGGAGCGAATTCCGCCGGAAGTGCTGGATTGGTACACACAGGGCGATCACGCAAGAAAGGAGCGGCCTATTGAAGAAGTATTATGATAACGCAAAGGATAATGCGGCATTTGACCGCTGTATTGATGTGATGGCAAGGCTGATGCAGCGATATGGGCTGCAGGTGCTGAAGCAGCAGGAGAAGAAAGCCTGCGAGGAAGAATTACCGCAGCAACATTTTAAGAAAGCTGCGTAAGAAAATATGGATTTACACGTTGCGTATTTATTGGCGGTATGCTATAATAAGTACGCAACGTGTATTTTTTTGTTTATGGAGAAAAGAAAAATGGATTGCAGAAGCAAAATCAGAGAACTGCGGGAAAGTACCGGCATGAACCGCAAAGAGTTCTGTAAATATTTCCAGATTCCCTACCGTACTGTCACGGAATGGGAGTTGGACAACCGTCATGCCCCGGAGTATGTGCTTCGGCTTCTGGAATATTATATCCGCAACGAGGGCTTGATGAAAGAGCCGATATCGGAAGAATGCCCGGCTGATCCGACTGTGGAAAGGAGTGGCGGCCATGAAGAAGAAACGGACTAAGTGTTATCTGTATACGAGAGTGTCCACCTCTATGCAGGTGGATGGTTACAGCTTGGATGCCCAGCGGGACAAGCTGCGGAAGTATGCGGAATATGAGGACATGGCTGTTGTCGGGGAATACTCCGATGAAGGGTTTTCCGGAAAGAATATCCAGGGGCGGTTGGAGTTCCAGCGGATGCTAAACGACATTCAGGAAGGAAAAGACGGCGTTGATTATGTGCTGGTGTTCAAGCTGTCCCGCTTCGGCAGAAATGCCGCTGATGTGCTGAACTCTTTGCAGTTGATGCAGGATTTTGGTGTCAATCTGATTTGCGTGGAAGATGGCATTGACAGCTCCAAGGATTCCGGCAAGCTGATGATCTCTGTTCTCTCCGCCGTCGCTGAAATCGAACGTGAAAACATCCGGACACAGACCATGGCGGGGCGTGAGCAGAAAGCCCGTGAGGGCAAATGGAACGGCGGCTTTGCTCCCTATGGATACCGGCTGGAAAACGGACAGCTACTGATTGCTGAGGACGAAGCGGAAGTGATTCGTGTAATCTATGATCGTTATATTCATACCAACGACGGCGTTGCCGGTGTGGCAAAGTATCTGAACAGCCATGGTTATGTGAAGAAGCTCCGCCAGAACAATACCATCCCGGGCTTTTCCAGAGATTTTGTGAAGGATGTGCTGGATAATCCTGTTTATACCGGCAAGATCGCATACGGCAGGCGCAGAACAGAAAAGAAGCTGGGAACACGGAATGAGATGCATGTGGTGGAACAGTCGGAATTTCCTGTTTATGAGGGACAGCACGAAGCGATTATCTCTGAGGAAGATTGGAACCTTGCACAGGAGAAACGGCGGGCAAATTCCTACCGGCGGGAGAAGGTCAATGACCCGGATCATGCCCATATCCTGTCCGGCATTTTGAAATGCCCCTGCTGCGGTAAGAGCCTGTATGGGAATATCGCCAAAGCGCACAGCAAGGACAGAAAGACCCGGTATTACTACTACTGCAAGAACACGGTCACGCCGACAGGCCATGAGTGTACCTTCCGCATCAATATTGAGCAGACGGAAATGAATCAGATGGTGGCGAATATCATATCCGCCATGGTCAAAGACCCTCGTTTTTCTGAGGCCATCAAAGAGAAGATCGGCACCGCTGTTGATACGGCAGATATGGAAAAGCGGCTGGAGGCGTTGCAGACACAGCTCCGGCAGGCGTTGGGAACAAAATCCCGGCTGGAGCGGCAGATGGACACCCTGGATGTGACTGACCCGTATTATGACCGAAAAATTTTGGATTTACAGCGCCGTTACGATGAACAGTATGGTAAAATAGAGGATATCGAGATTCAGATTGAGGAAGTCCAGAGCCAGATCAGAAGCATCCGGCAGGAGAAGATTTCCGGGGATAACATCTATCAGCTTTTACTTGCCTTTGATGAAGTCTACAATTCCGCAACAGAAGCGGAGCAGAAAGAGTTCATGAAAGCATTTATTGAGCGGATTGAACTGTTCCCGGAAAAGCGGAAGGACGGCTGCTGGATCAAGAATATTGTCTTCAATTTTCCCGTTCCTGTGAACGGCGAGGAAGTGAAAGAACTGCCCTTGGAAAATGAAGCAATGCTCGAGACGGTATGTTTATTGTCCAAACTGAAATCGACTCAGCATATTGAAGTTGAGCTGGATATGGACGAGTTGGATTTGACGGCAGCAGAGAAAAAGGCAACCTATGATGAGATCAAGGATTATGTTCTGGAGCATAGCGGCTTGAAAGTCAGCAGCTTGTATATCGCACAGGTAAAACAGCAGTGCGGTATCATCGAACGTGAGAATTACAATAAGCCGAAGTCTGAGGACGCTAAACAGCCCCAATGCCCGCCGGATAAGGAAAAAGCGATCAAGGAGGCACTCCAGCACTTCGGGATGATTTGAGGTGACGAATATGGAGCGCTTGATTTCCTGTGAGTTCAATATGGATACTGCCTGTGTTGAACTGAAATTTGCCGATGGCAGCATGATTTCCATTGACACGATCGCCGTGGAGAACGAGGTAGCAGACAACATGTATCAGCGGTCGGAACTTGACTGGCTGATCTACAACAAGCCGTTGGAGTATGTGCAGCTTGTGCTGGTAGGTGATTTGGAGAGATATCTCCGAGGTACACCGGAGCATCGATTGATGGATTAAGTGAAAAGATGTGACGCAGCCCGCCGATCAATGATCGGTGGGCTGTGCCATTTTGATGTTATCTTTTCGTATAATGACCATCCAACCTCGATAGAATTACATCACTGTAAAACACTTTTCTGCCACTCTTCGGATTAGCTGGATCCAAATATCTGACATAAGCACATCTGGGATCTCCTTCATAGGCTTTGCGGTTTTTATGGTAATCCCCATTCATCACGAAGTCTCTATATCTTTTTTTGCATTTTTCGGTTAATGCTGCATAGTCGAATGGATATCGGCTACGAATTTCTTCTTCAGTCAAATTCACTTTTATTGCATCCTTGTCCTGGGACAAGGCCACTTTGATATCATCCTTAGATGTGGATTTTGTGAACTTTACGGTTGTGTTCAGAGCGATGCTATATTCCCCACGGGGATTAGTACTCTTATCTTCTAGTTCATTTACAAAATTAAAGAAATTCTTCTCTTCTGCATTCAACAATACGATATCAGCCTCTTTTGGAACCTGAACAAACGACAGCGGCATCAAATAGAAGTTATATGTAGACAGATCTCTTCCGAACCATTTCTTATACAAAATCACATAATTCTTTAGTGAAGCTGTTCCAATTTCCTGGATACGAACATTGAATTTTGCCGAGTAGTTGTAAAAATGGATCGCAGAGTCCCTCAACTCGATCAGTGCGGTAATGTTGTCCCATACGGTTCGATCCAATTTCCCTGTTACAATCAATTTTTCGGCGATGTAATCGATTGAGTGAGTAAATGGATTTCCACTTCTTGTTAGTTTAATTCGGCGTCGTTTTGACTTGCTTCCATCCTTATTTCTGATTGGCTCTGTAACATATAGTGAGCGCATCTTGTTGTGATTGTCTTTGAGGAGCTTTGCCTTAAAAAGCAGCTCCCAGCTATTGATTGCTAAGATTGAAAAGGTTTCCCCGCGATACAAAAAATCTGGTTTGTTATAGATTTCGATAGCAGAAATCATTGCAGCAATGCTCTTATCGAGCAATTCGTTGGATCTCGACTTCATAAAGCACCCCCGTGTCTGGCAGAGTAGGTGAGGCTCGGTTACGCTGCCTGCACTACATCATGCAGTGTCCGAACTACTGCAATCATAGCAGGCAAATTGATGCCAAAAATCTCATTCAAATCGTAATTGTTGAACGGTTCCGTGTTGACCATATCGGCAAGCTCGACATCGCCGTTTTCTCTGACATAGTTGATGATTGTACGCACAAACTCCTGCTGCTGAGAGTTCAGCAGGTTTCCGTTGAGATATTCACCGAATTTTACATTGACAGCTTCCTGACTTAGACCAATCAGACTGCGGACAAATGCCGCCAAGTTGCCGATATCCGTTGTCTCATCGTATTCTGCTTTTGTTCCAAGCTCATGCCACAAAATATGTTCAAGCTCCACCAGGTCAGCATTGGTGATGGGTTCCAGATTGTGAATCTTCTTGATAACCGCACTGTCCAGATGCTCTGCCAGATAGTCGATGACCTTTTCTCGGTATGTCCGAATATCGATCATGGTATCTTCTGGCTGGTATTCTGCCTCTTCCACTTCATCGGTAATATCAATATCAAATTTCTTTTTGCCGGAGCCGAGAAGAAACTGCATCAAATCCCGCAAGGAAGAACGATATTTCTCCAAATCCTGAACCGTGGCGGCAGTCCAGAAATCCTCGCTCATCACAACTTTCAGCTCCGAGGCTTTATTAAGGACTTGTGGAACGGACGCTTTTTCAGTCAGCAGATACTGTGCAATCAGGCGGATATTTTTTACATGATCAGAAACGCTCTGAATGCCCGTACCGGCCAGTAGCGCCTTTTCGATGTGATACATCCGCACGTCGAAGGCCACACTCAAATGGTCTCCGTTCAAACCACTGTCAAGCAGCGGAGAAATATGTACTTTGGCCTCTTTGACCATGACGGGAGAAAGTGATACCCAAGTATCAAGATTGTAATACTTGTCCACATACTGCAAAGCCTCACGTACCTGAATGCGATTGCTGTGCGATTTGATCTTTACGACCATGCCATGCAGCTCTGTCTTGATCTGGTCATAATAGGCATGGAACCATGCATCTTCCTGATACTCCAGCTTTTGAAGCTCAAACAGCATATCGAGTCGAATCTGGAATAGCCGCTGTGACAGGGTAAGCATTTCCTTTCCGTCTTTCCCGTCAGGATGCTCGCCGAAGTATTCAAAGTTACCGCAATAGTCGAAAATCTGGAAGCCGCTCTTGTTCTTTCCGGGGCCATAGATGTTCTCGCACAGTCTGGTACCTCGTCCGATCATCTGAACAAATTTGATTTTTGACCGCACTTTCTTGAAGAACACCAGGTTCAGCACAGCAGGAACATCCACACCGGTATCCAGCATATCAACGGAAACCGCAATGCGGAATTCATCGTCTTCTTCAAATTTCAAAACCAGATCATCGCCGTAGTTCACGGAATAGTCCACCAGCTGGCAGGTGTTGGCAGGATACTCTGGGTACAGTTCATGAAAGCAATCTACAATCATTTGAGCGTGCTTGTGGTTATAGGCAAAGATGATGGTTTTGCCAAGGGTTTCACCGCCGTCAACACGGTATCCCCACTGCATCAACTCCTCCAGAACTCTGCAGCAGGTATCCTTGTTGAACAGGTATTTGAATATTTCATTTCCGGGGATGTTAAAGTCCGGTGTGGGAGGGTCTTCTTCCAGATACTCATCCAGCTGTGCTTTTTCAGCCTCAGTCAAATTCTGAAAATCAATGCCTTTGGACAGCATCTTGGATGTGCGGTTGATCACATGATAGCCAACCAGATACTTCTCCTTTACAGCATCCTCCAAGGTATAATCAAAGTTGGGGATTCCGGCTTCACAGCCAAAAATGCGGTATGTATTGGCATCCACATCGTTTTTCGGCGTTGCGGTCAGTCCAACAAGGAAACTGTCAAAGTATTTGAAAATGGTTCCGTAACGGTTGAAAATGCTACGGTGTGCCTCGTCAATGATAATCAGGTCAAACCGCCCGGAAGAAAAACGCTTATCCTCTGCATCTATGTAATTGATCATGGTCTGGTATGTACAGAACATGAGCCGGGCATTGAAATCCTTTTCACCGCCGGCAGACAGTTCACAGACACTCATATTCGGCATCAGCTTTGCGAAGTTGCGCTTTGCCTGATTGACCAGAGAGGTGCGGTCTGCAAGGAACAGGACATTTTTCACCCAATTGTTTCGGGTCAGCACATCCACCAGAGAGATCGCCACACGGGTCTTTCCGGTGCCGGTAGCCATGACCAGAAGGCCACGGCGGTGCTTGGCGTTCAGCCATTCGCAGATATTGGTGATTGCCATTTTCTGATATGGGCGGTTGGTTATTTCGTCGTTGATGGTAAGATCGGTAATATCACCGCGAGTTCGGCGCTGGAGCATAAGTTCCAGATCCTCCATGGTATGGAATGCCATAACAGGACGATCCGGGTAAATTCCGTCAATGATTTTTGTGCTGTAGCCATTGGTGTAATAGAGGACAGGTTTATAGCCGTACACCTTCTTCATGCACTCGCCGTACAAATCCACCTGATGGCGTCCCTTTTCGGGGTCAACGGAGGTTTTCTTGACCTCTATGATGGCCAGCGGTTTGCCATCCTTGCCGTAGAGAACATAGTCGCAATACCCAACACCGTGGGCATTGGGCATCCCCTGCACTTCAATCTCAATACCGGCTTTTGCTGGCTGGGCGAGATTCTCCACATCCAGGACATCCCAACCGGCTTCTTTCAGGTACAGATCAATGTACAGCCTGCGCGTGGCAGCTTCGCTCATATAAGGCGGTTTCCGATAGGCAGACTCCGTCCCATTTTCCTTGGAGGAAATCAGGCCGATCAGGTACGACATGTTGTCAAAGGCGAGCTTGGCTTCCTTTTTGCGGACACTTCTGCCGTGCTTGGCATTCATGCCGAGAATACGGACATAGTGGAGGGCATTTACAGTGTCCGCATCGTTGATATAACCGGTCACGACAGGGCTGTCGATCAGTTCCAACAGAGAGGCTTTGGGCGGCTTTTTTGCGCCGACTTTCCCGTAAATAAAGTCAACTGCATCCTCCAAAAGCGCACGGCAAATGAGCGCACGATCAAGGTGCGTTTCAGCTTCCTGTGCTTTCATCAGTTTAGAATTCATTTGCCCTAATGTCATAACGGTTCCCTCCGTTCAGCGTGATATTGAATAGGACATTCATCCTGTGTATTGACTCGACAACTTTTGATTTGTCGATTTGGTGAACGAACTCCACAAATGCGCTTTGTTCGTCCATTGGCGGCACAAGCAACCGCAAAGAGTTGATGGAATTGAAGTTAAGTCCTGCCTTTACAGCACTTTGATTTTTAGATTCAAACTGTTCTTTTCCTGCTGGGCTTTCCATGAAAAAAGCAACATACAGCGGATTGAGAATTTCTTTATTCAGTCGAATACAGGTAAGATGCTGATTGATGTATGCCCCATGATCGGCAATTTCCTTAGTCACAACGCCTGTTCTCCCCAAATCTGCCGTAATGCTGATAAGCAAATCACCCTCCTGGACTTTGGTGCGCTTTGCTTCGGCATTATCAGGAGCATTAATAGGCTGCATATTGTCAATAAAAATGCGACAGTCTTTTACATTCTTAATGGTGATAAACCATTCGCTACCATTATCCACACAGTATTGCGCCCAACCACGGGAACCGGATGTCAAAAACTCAATATGCTCTGAGAGCTGGCTAATAGGATAGCTGTTTGGATTCGATTTCGGGTCACCAAACATCTCGACAAATCGAGCTTTGACGAGCTCGTCCAGCTTTTGCAGTTCTGTTTTCCGAGCTTGAATTACGGCATATACCCTCTCCAAAATCGCAGAGTATTCTGTCTGCTTTTCCAAAGTAATATTTGGAACCAGTGTTTCTTCCAACACTTTTCTCCCAATAGCCTTAAATGTACTCCCTGTTCCTTTGCTATTGAGTTCCTGATTTTTGCATTTCATCAGCCAGAAGATAAATTCGGAGGACACCTTTGATTTATCAGGAGTTAACGCGGCTAATCCTCGCCCTATGCAGCAGCTCTCTTTTGCATAGTTCATCGCCCCAATAGGTGCTCTGACAGAAATAAGAATATCATTTGGAGCAGCCATTTTTGTTGGAGCAGTACACCACTTTCTTGTGATTGGGTATCTCTCACCGAAGTCTGCATTACCTTGAAAAAACGGAACGCCGTCTCCGTCATCATTATAACTATTCGAATCAGGCGACTGTCCCATATTGATGGTACAGACATCTTTTAACATAACATAGTCCATCTCTTCATCCCCACAAATCCGAATTTAGGGAAATCAGGCGATGTACTTCTGGTGAGAGGTTTTCACATTATTCTGATTGACGATGGCATATTGCATGGTGGTATCAATCTGAGAATGACCGAGGATTTTTTGAACCTGCTCAATGGGCATACCCTTGTCAATAGCTCTTGTGGCCATTGTACGGCGGAATTTGTGCGGATGGATGCGGGAGAGCCCCAGGCTGCGCCCCAGTTCCCTTAGACGGATTTCCACACCGCTGATTTTCAGCCGGGTGTGAGGTGAATCCAGCGTTACGAATAGTGCTGGATTGCCGTCAGTGCGGCTATCCAAATAATTTTGAAGATGGATCTTGGTTTTGGCATCAAAATACACCCGGCGCTCTTTATCGCCTTTACCGTAAACGATGCACTCCCGTTGCTGGAGATTTACATCGGAAATATTCAGATTGACCAGTTCGCCTACACGGATTCCCGTGGAGTAAAGCATATCGATCATGGCGACATCTCTGATTTGAGTGCAGTGATCCCGCATCACTTCAATGGTTTCGTCAGAAATCACTTCTTTGACCACAGTTTTGGTCTTGATCTTATGGATGCGCCGCATCGGGCTTTTCAGAATATAATCTTCTTCCTCAAGCCAGGAGAAGAAGCTGGATATATTTCGTCGGACATTATCAACTGTAACCTTGCTGCAATTGTTGATTTGCTGGTAATCCACCAGGTAACTTCGCACCTCATCGGTGGTTATTTTCCTTATTGGCGTGGAAATATGCGAGAGTAAATGCTCTACTGTCACTCGGTAATACTTGATTGTTCTCTCTGAACAACCCTCAATTTTCTTGGCATCCAGGAACAGTTTCAGATAGTCTGCATTTGCTACCTGCTCTTTCTGCGGCGCATTATGCGATAAATGTTTCAGCAGCACTTCCTGCAGCTTTTTCAGCTGAGAAATATTCAGATATTCAGCCATTTCGTTCATAATATTGACCAGTTTTTCCTCCATATTGGCACACCTGTCCTTTCTATGTGTACCAACATCCTGCATCCATTATGTTTTATTAAAATTAGCCAAAATACTGCTGCATCAAACTATCGAACAAAGTCTGTGCCTCATCCAGAGCTTTCTGCACGACAACTTTTGATTTGTCGATTTGTTTTTTGAACTGCACGAATTGGCGTTGCAGTTCAAGTGGCGGTAGGTACAGACCTATGTTTTGCATTTCCTGCGCATTGATATTCGCTTGCCCGATGGCTGCCTTGCACATTTCTGACAGCGTTTTCTTTGAAAAATCGGTATTCAAGAATGCGGAAAGGAACTCGGGCAGAACCCGGTCATTCACTCTAACTCTGATTACAAAACCAGCAAGTACCATCATTTCGTCACGATCGTAAACACAGGTTTTGCCGACTAATTCTTTACTGTTAGTGCGATTAAACAACACATCTCCTCGACGAACTGTACATTTATCCAGTTCATCCTCTGGAACATCAATACGTTTGACATCAGATAGATCCAATTCGCCGCCATAGGTGATGTTATTCATTCGAAGGTATGGATATTTGCCTCCATCCACGGCAGGTCGGCTTGAACCATATCGTACATCTGCAACGGTATCCCTAATTTTACCTGTTTCCCATCCCATCTGGTTGGCGGGATAGATGCCAAACATCTCGACAAATCGAGCTTTGATGAGGTTGTCCAATTCGGCGAGTTCTTTTCTGCGCTTCAGAATAATGGACTCTGCTTTTCCAAGAATCTCAATAATTTCCGCTTGCTTATCCAGAGAATCAAGATTGAATTTTTCGTTCTTATAGTCTCGAAAATAGATATGGGGTATCGTCGCTCCCGTAAAATACTTCTCCAAATGCATATGTCGAACCACATAGCATAAATATTCTGGCAAAACATTGTCTTTCGGCAAAAGATACTGCATTGTGCCAATGACAGAAGATTTGGCTGGATGCAATGTTGTTCTTCCAATGCCCGCACCATCTTTTACAATAGCCACATATGGCTTTTCTTGATGATAAAAGTCAATGTTTCCAATATAGCCGGCAGCGCCATAAATAGGATACTCACCAGTCATGTTCGCAATATCTGATTGTTTTATGTTTGAAGCCCCTTTTTCACATACATCCCCAAGTGTTACTCTCATCATTCATCCCCACAAATCCGAATTTATAGTCCTAACAGTTTTTCAAGTTCATCCATCGTTTGACCAATTTGCATCTCCAAGTCACGCAGATTGGTCATGATTTCAAGCGTGGATGGATACTCAACCGCTTCGTACTCGACCTTTTTGTACTTGTTGATGGAAAGATCATACCCATTATCCACGATTTCCTGCTTCGGCACGAAGAAGCTCTGTTCTGTACGCTCTCGGTCGGCCTCTGCCTCACGATTATGGAACCGGGCAATGATATCCGGGATATCATTCTCTTTGATTTCAGAGCGCTTATCGTCCAAGCTGTATCCGTCGGCCTTCATGTCATAGAACCAGACATTTTCTGTGCCGCCGGCATTGGTCTTGGTGAAAACCAAAATCGCCGTGGACACTCCCGCATAGGGCTTGAACACACCGGAAGGCATGGAGATCACAGCCTGCAACTGCTGGTTCTCCACCAGCTCATGCCGGATCGCCTGATGTGCCTTGGAGGAACCAAAGAGCACACCATCGGGAACGATGCAGGCGCAGCGACCGCCGACTTTGAGCATCTTCGTAAACAGCGCAACAAAAAGCAGCTCGGTTTTTCTGGTCTTACACAGTCCCAATAGGTCTTTACTGATTTCCTCCTGGAACACGCTGCCGGTAAAGGGCGGGTTCGCCATGATGAGAGAATACTGATCCCGTTCGGTATTCTCGCCGGACAGGGAATCCTGATAAGTGATATGCGGATCTTCCACACCGTGGAGCATCATGTTCATAGCGCCGATTCGTAGCATGGACTGGTCGGTATCAAAGCCGGAAAACAGGCCGGATTTGAAGTGGCGCATATTCTCGGTTTTCATCAGTTCCTTTTTCTGATGCTCGCTGATATAGGCTGCACTGGACAGAAGAAAACCGGCAGAGCCCATGGCGGGGTCAAGGATGGAATCCTTGAGCGTGGGCTGCATCAGCTCCACCATCATATTGATGATATGGCGTGGAGTACGGAACTGGCCGTTCTCACCGGCAGCGGCAATTTTACCCAGCAGATACTCATAAACATCACCCATGATGTCCTTATTGTTCATATCCATGGCATCGATTCCATCCACGACCTTGGCCAGCACCTTTGCTGTGGGGATCAGGAATACAGTGTCCTTCATGTAGCGGCTGAAAGCAGTGTCCTTGCCTTCACCTATGGTCTTGATGAAGGGGAACACATAGGTTTGGATGTTCGTCAGCATCTCGCCGGGTTCAAAGTTATGGAACACATTCCAACGGAGATTTTTGTATTCCGTTTCTACGCGGGGATTCTCGCTGATCACGCACATTCCATCCTGAAACACTTTGTTCTTCAGCGGAACGCCAAGCAGATTGGCATTGGCCTCGGCCTTCAGTTGATTATCGTCCAACAGCTTCATAAACATCAGGTAGGTGATCTGCTCCAGCACGGTAATGGGGCTGGTAATGCCACCCGTCCATATGGTATCCCAGATGGCATCGACTTTGTTTTTCATTTCTCCTGTAATCATATCGGAATCCTCCAAGGTTGTTTTCGTATTTCTCTGCCGAGGCAGAAGCTGATGATTTGAAATTGCACCATATCCAATTTCAGATTGTCAGCACCAAAAGGAAGATTGCGCCTTCACGATCCTGGCGCAGATGCTTCCTTTTGTTTTTTCTTCGCACCGGTGACAAACTGCCTTTCACAGTTTTGGTACCAACCTGCGAAGAAAATATGGGGTGTCCAGAGGGGAATATCCCCTTGGCTCTGGGTTTCCAATAGGGGCGAGAAGCATCCCTGTTGGCACACGATTTTGCTTGCAAAGTCTAGTGTGTTATACCTTTGCTTCCGGCTGACGCTGGAAAGGGGCTGGCTGCGGCATCTGCGACATAGGCAGATTGAAGCGGACAGACGCTTTTCGGCGGCAGTAGGGCAGGCGGATTTTGTGACAACGGTGTTGACAAAAATGCAGAATTTTTGAGAAACAAAATCCGACTGACCGGAGAAGGAAGCAGAGGTATATATAAGCCCCCGTCCCGCCGCAGCGACATGCACTAAAACCACCACGGCAACTCTAACCAGAGGTTGTCCATAGCCTGTTCCTCGGTTTTCTTGGCTCGGCTTTCGCTCAGATTAAAGTGGATTGCTGCCCCAATCGTCGTATGCTCTATATCGTCTGTGAAGCCATAACGGTACAGCAGATAGGCTTGCTCTCGCCTTCCAATCCTATCGAGTCCCGCATACAGTTCACGCAATGTTTCTTGTTCCACATAAATCTGCTCCGGTGATTTGGCAATCGGGTCAGCAATCGCTTCGATACGCAGCATCCGTTCCTCACCGGGGACAACTTCATCCAGACGGATTTTCTGAAAAGCAAGCCCGTCTTTGGTATCAACCATCCGCTGTTCGTACTGAGAAAACGCATCCCGTATCAGATTGGTCATGGCATTTCGGATAGATGGTGCTGCATAGGTCAGAAACTTAGTGCCTTTGCTGCTGTCAAAGCGAGGGATGGCGTCCAATAAGCCGATACAGCCCTCCTGCTCCAGGTCGTCTTTGTCTATACTGAGTTCGCTTTCGCCCAGATTCATACCGAAATAAATCTCGTTGGCGGTTTTGCGGATAAAACCGAAATTGTTTTCCAGAAGCAGGTCACGGGCGTTCGTATTCCCCTTCTGTGCCAGAGCGCAGAGCTGCTCATTGCTCCGGTTTTTCATCGTCCTTCTCCTGTTTTGCCGCCTGATCCAAGGTGGTCTGCATAAAGGCGGTCAACGCCTGACTGAGCTTGTCCAGTGCTTCTTGGTTGACCCCATCCATACCGGCAACGCTGTCGATAATCAGTTCGGTCACTTGCTCCGGTGTGACCTTGGGGTTTTCCATATCCTGACCTTTTGTAAGCCCTGTAAACATTCGCTCGGCGGTTTCTTTGGTGAGGGCCTGCTGTACTGTAAAATCGTGACCGATCTCTTTCTTCACTTCTTTGACTGCCGCCATAAATTGAGCCTCAATGGTGGCGAGATCTGCCTGATATGCCGGTGTCCGTAAACGGCTAATGTCCTTGGCAGCTTCTTTTGCTGCATCGGTTTGTACGGTACTTCTTGTCAGATTGGCGAGGGTAGCGTAAAGCTGATTCTGAGCTGCAAAGCCGGATGCGATAGTGTCATTGAAATACTGCTCCAATATGTAGGTCAGTTCAGCAAAGCGGGGACTTTCCAAGAGCCGATTGACCACTTGTGCATTAACCTTGCCGGTGTAGAGGTTTCGTGCCGCCTGGGCTGACAAGCCCAGCTCGTCAATCTCATAATTTTTTCTATCGGGAACATTGGTCACGCCTAAAAGAAAGTCGGTGGACACATTGAATACTCTGGCAATACGGATGATGTTTTCGTCACCGATCTTGTCCGTCTTTCCGGTTAGGAAACGGCTGAGCAAGCTGTCGCCGCATCCAATTTTTAGCGCAAGGTCAGTCTGAGATACCTTGTGATATTTCATCAGATCGGCAAGACGCTGTCTAACAGTACCGGGCAAAAATGTATTCTCCATTCGTTATGTCCCCCTTTCCTTATTTTTTGCTTTGATATATTTGCCGCTTTTGATTCTGGCATCAGCGGGCTTCTCTGCATCTTCTGGGATAATCCAGCGGCTTCCTGCTTGCTGTGCGCCGGGGATGCGGTTTTGGCTACAGAGAACACCCACACGACGAGGAGAAATCCCCCATTTCTCCGCCACCTCAAAAGTTGATAAATAGCGCACCCTCAACACCCCTTTTCGTCTAAATCCAACAGTATTATATTCTATTTGCGGAACAATATCAAGATGCATATTGTGAACATTCGCCGCCCTGTGTATTTTGCATTTTTGCAAAAATTCAGGGCGGCGATTTCTTTTTTTGCAGAAGTGCCGGATTTTTCGGTTGAAAGCTGTTTTCTCCGTATATTCAGGTGACAAGCAAGAATTGTCAAATTAATTATGGAGGTATGCGTATGAATCTATTTGAAACCATCAAGGCGGCAGTTCCCGTAAGACAAGCCGCCGAACACTACGGGCTGAAAGTCAGCCGCAACGGAATGGCTTGCTGCCCATTCCACAATGACAGGCATCCCAGCCTGAAGCTGAACGAGGAATATTTCTTCTGCTTCGGCTGTGGAGCTACCGGGGATGTGATTGAATTTACGTCAAAGCTGTTTGATTTGGGAAGCTTGCAAGCGGCGCAAAGGCTGGCTGTGGACTTCGGTATCAGCACCGAACAGGGACAAGCTGTGGCAGCTTCCCGCAAGCCCAAACATCCCCACATCCGACGGTTCCGAGAAGATGAAATGTTTTGCTTCCGTGTACTGACGGATTATCTGCATCTGCTGGAAGATTGGAAAGTACGGTATGCACCCAAAACGCCGGACGATGCTCTGGATGATCGTTTTGTGGAAGTCTGCCAGATGCTTGACCGCATCGAGTATCTGACTGACATTCTGACCGTAGGTGATTTGGAAGAACGTGTTGCTGTGATGGACGAGCTGATGAAGGATAGCAAGGTTGCGTTTCTCCAGGACTACACCGCAAGAAAGAGAGAGGAGGATGTACGCTATGAGCGAGGAAATGACGCAGACCACGCACTTTGAAAATCCGGTGTGGTTTGATGGCAAGAAAATCAACGAAGCCATGTTCTGCGAAGAATTTCTCCGGGACTATCCAATGATCACGGTAAATGGAGCGTTTTTCACGGTCAACGGCAGAGTACACGATGAAAACCGCCTGAAAAAGGTGATCTATGACCGCATCAAGTGTTATGTGACCAGTGGGATTGCAAAGAAAGTCGCAAATCTGTTGGATGTCATGCGGATGGAGTGCTGCATCGAAAAGCTGCCCCTGTATCAAGACCGCATCCATGTGGCGAACGGCACCTATTATCTGAACGGCACATTCAGTCCTGAAAAGAATTTCTGCCGGAACCGTCTGCCCGTTTCTTACAATCCAGAAGCTCCGCAGCCAGTGACATGGCTGCATTTTTTGTCTCAGCTTTTGGAGCCAGAGGACATTCTGACTTTACAGGAATTTATGGGATACTGCTTTATTCCCTCCACCAAAGGCCAGAAGATGCTTCTTTTGATTGGCAAAGGTGGCGAGGGCAAAAGCCGCATTGGTATTGTCCTTCGTGCGCTGCTGGGCAGCAACATGAACACAGGCAGTATCGCAAAGGTAGAGACAAGCCCCTTCGCTCGTGCCGATCTGGAGCATGAGCTTGTGATGCTGGACGATGATATGAAGCTGGAAGCCTTGCCTCAGACCAATCACATCAAGGCGATCATCACCGCAGAATTGCCGATGGATCTGGAGAAAAAGGGACAGCAGAGCTACCAGGGCGATTTGTATGTGCGCTTTATTGGCTTGGGCAACGGCATCCTGCAATCTATCAATGACCACAGTGTGGGCTTTTTCCGCAGACAGATTATCCTTTCCACCAAAGAAAAAGACCCGAACCGGAAAGACGATCCGTATATTGCGGAAAAGATGTGCGCAGAAGCGGAGGGCATTTTCCTGTGGGCACTTGCGGGCCTGCACCGCCTGATCGCCAATGATTACAGGTTTACACTTAGCCAGTCGGCGCAGGACAACATGGATGCTGCGGTATCGGACGGCAACAACGTCATCGAATTCTTAGGCTCCGAGGGGTATATCCGTTTCAAGGCGGATTACGAAGTCAGCTCCAAAGACCTGTACGCCGTTTACAAGCTGTGGTGTGATGATAATGCCATGAGCAGCCTTTCACAAAAGCGCTTTTGTTCCTTTCTCAAACAGAATGAGAGCCACTATCACCTTGAATACACAAATAAGGTCAATATCGGCGGCGGAAAATTCGCCAGAGGTTTTGTCGGCATCGAGCTTCTGCAAAGGCCGTTTCTGTGAAAAGTGAAAGGGACCTGAAAATACATGTACCACCCGTACCAAATGTACTACGGTACAGAAGTACACTTGGTACATGTACTTTTCAGCCCATCTCACTTCCTTTTGGCAGAAGCATTCGTAAAGACCTGTTTTGAGGCATGGCTTTTCAATGGTAGTGGAAACAGGCAAGTTTTTGACCGCAGGATGAAATGATTTCAAGGAATCGCGCTTCTCTGAATCGTGTACCGTGCTTACGGAATGGTGGGTGTTTTTACTGTCCCAGCCCAAATCACACGGAACAGTAAAGTGGGATATGGTCAGATATGGACAGGACATCACAGGAGAAATTCTGAACGGATTTCAGAGATTGCAGTTTTTTCACGATTCGGTATATCTGTTCTGCTTTGAAGCGCAGAGTGTTCACCGAACCAACAATGAAATTTTATGGAGGCCTTTATCAATATGAATGTACGTAACGAAATCAAAGCACAGATCATCCGTGCCGGAATGACGATGCAGGAAGTAGTTGACCTGCTGCATGACGAATACGGCTGGTCGGACAGCGTTTCCAACCTGTCGGCCAAACTGCAGCGGGAAAGTATCCGTTATAAAGAGGTTTTGGAGCTGGCTGATGTATTGGGCTACGACATCGTGTGGCAGAAAGGTCGGGAAAAATAATGGAAAAAGGACAGTTTGCTATTTTGAGATTTGCCAAGTATAAGGGGCCGGAGATCGGCCGTATTGAAGCCCACAATGAGCGCACCAAGGAAGAGTACGCAAGCAATCCGGATATTGACACCAGCCGGAGCCATTTGAATTTCCACCTTGTTAAGCCGGAAAGAAAGTACCGGGCAGAGTCCGAACGGCAAATTGCCGCAGCCGGATGCCGCACTCGCTCCGACAGTGTTTGTGTGGTAGAAGCGCTGATTACCGCAAGCCCGGAGTTCTTCAAGGGCAAGAAACGGGCCGAAATCAAAGAATTCTTCAATGAAGCATTGGAGTTTATCCAACAGAACCAATCCCCCGAGACCATTATCTCTGCCGTGGTGCATATGGACGAGAAAACGCCCCATATGCACCTTTCTTTTGTCCCGTTGACGGAGGATAAGCGGCTATGTGCCAAGGAGATTCTGGGAAACCGCAAAAAGATGACCCAATGGCAGGACAAGTTCTGGGAACACATGGTCAGGAAGTATCCGGTATTGGAGCGTGGCGAGAGTGCCAGTGAGACTGGCCGTGACCATATCCCGCCGAGAGTGTTCAAACAGATGACCCGTTTGACAAAACAGATGGAGAAGTTGGACGCCATGCTCTCCGATGTGAAATTCACCAACTATAAGGAGCGGACAGCGCAGATTGCCGCATTTCTGGAGAAATATATCCCGGATGTTGCAGCGATGGAAACACAGATGAAGAAATATCATAGGTGCTTTACCACAGCTGAGTCCGAGAAAAAGGCACTGAAAAAGAAAAACGATGATCTGACGGAAGCTCTGGAAAAGAGCCAGCAGCAGAGCACCGTCAAGAAGCTACAGGAAGCAAGGCTGCAAAGCGATTATGAACGGGTAAAAGGGATTCTTGACCGTATCCCTTCGGAGATCATCCAGGCGTACACACAGCGTGGCAGTAAGAAACAGGAGGTAAACCATTATAGCGGATTGGAATAAGGATGAGTGGAGCGGCTTTGCTGATTTGCTTGCCAACTTAATAGAAAAATATGCGGCGGTTCTGGATATTGACAACCTTCCAGAGCCGCCGAATTGTTTAGAGAAAGAAACTGCCGGAGCTGCAAATGTTCCCGAACAGACAGAGGACACCATTGAAAAAACTAAAACGGCATGATATAATAATCGTGCAATAAGTGTCCAAACTCAATATGGGGAGAGCACGAGCCTCCCTGTATTGAGGTACATAAACTTGACGGGATGAATGGAACCGAGTTTCAGTTGCTGCCAATTTTGCAATAACCGAAGCAGGTGCAATAAACAGAAAGAGATGGTGTTAAGGATGGATAATCAAATATCGCAGTATCAATCATTACCCGGCAATATGCTTTACAACAACCTAATTGCCAATATCGAACAAGGCCAGATAAAGATTCCCCAGTTTCAGCGTAAGTTTGTCTGGAGTATTGAGGAAACTGCCGGATTGATTGATAGCATCTTGAAAGGCTACCCAATTGGCACTTTCATTATTTGGGAAACAAATGATCGTCTTCGCTCCATTCGTAATATTGGAAACTTTCAATTCCCGGATACACCTGACGGAAATACCGTTCAATATGTTCTTGATGGGCAGCAGCGTATGACCAGCTTATATGTGGCGCTCCGAGGAGCAAAGTTAAAGGATGATAATGGCCAAATTACCGACTACTCTGAAATCTACGTTAATCTTACCGCAAAATCCGGAGATCCTCTTGTACTTACTGATAAAACAGGTTATCAAGATGCACAGATCATCCGCTTCGTTGATCTTCTCAACGGCTCACTCAGTTTGCTTTTGAGCAAGTATAAATACTATATCGATGAGATCGATGCGTATCGTAAAGCCGTGCAGACCTACCAGTTTTCAAAAATTGACGTTAAAAACGCTCCAATTGAAGTCGCAACCGAAATTTTCACAAGAATTAATATCGGCGGTAAGCCCCTGACGATATTTGAAATCATGGCAGCAAAAACTTATGACGAAGCGAAGAAATTTGACTTGTCGGAGAAATACGATACGCTTGTCGAAAATCTTTCAAATGTTGACTACGACACAATTTCCAGCTCCACTGTTTTGCAGGCTGTCTCTGTATGCCTCGTAAAGGAATGCACACGCAAAAGCATTCTGAACTTGGAAAAGCAAAAATTCATCGATATATGGCCTCAAGTTGAGAGCGCGTTTGAGTCGGCTGTAGATTATTTGCGCAGTTTTTATAAAATTCCTGTTTCGCAACTTCTTCCATATGATGCTTTATTAGTTCCGTTTACCTACTATTTCTTCCATCACAAGGATATTCCGGCGGGCTTGCAGCAGGACCTTCTTCAGGATTACTTCTGGCGTTGCGTGCTGACTTCAAGGTTTTCGAGTGCTGCGGAAACGAAACTGACGCAAGATGTCAAGCAGATTGACAAGATACTGAACGATGAGCAGCCTGTTTACGACGTTCCGATAGATATTTCTGCTGAGTTTATCCGGAATCATGGCTATTTTTCTGCCGGTTCGGCTTTCATTAAGGGAATGCTTTGCCTTCTTGCTTATCAGCAACCAGTCTCGTTTCAGAATAATGGCATTGTTCACATTGCGAATGATTGGCTGAAACAGGCAAACAGTAAAAATTATCACCATTTCTTCCCCAAAGCGTATATGCGCAAGGCACATCCGGAGGTTGAAGATTGGTTGGTAAACCATATCGGCAATATTACAATCGTGGACGATTTCCTGAATAAGCGTTCTATTCGTGACAGAGCGCCGTCCAAGTATATTAGCGAGTACATGGCCAAAAATTCTAATCTTGAAAAAGCGCTCAATTCTCACTTGATAAGTACCGTCTCAGGTTGGGGTGTTTTGGAAGATGATTATCCAACATTTTTCCAAAATAGGCTGAACTGGTTCAGCAAGGAACTGAAGGGTCGAGTGATTGTTACACAGGCGGATAGAACAGCATAAGGAAGCTTTATGAAGAAAGAAAAGACAAAAGTATATATCTATACGAGAGTTTCCACCGCCATGCAGATCGACGGATACTCTCTGGATGCCCAGAAATCCAGAATGAAAGCCTTTGCCGAGTATAATGAATATGAGATAGTCGGTGAGTATGAGGATGCCGGGAAGTCGGGTAAATCCATTGAGGGCAGAAGCGAGTTCAACCGCATGATGGAGGATATAAAATCCGGGAAAGATGGTGTATCCTTCGTGCTGGTGTTCAAGCTGTCCCGCTTCGGCAGAAATGCGGCAGATGTGCTGTCCACCTTGCAGGTCATGCAGGATTTCGGCGTCAATCTGATTTGCGTGGAGGACGGGATTGATTCCTCCAAGGATGCCGGTAAGCTGATGATCTCTGTTCTGTCAGCCGTTGCGGAGATTGAGCGAGAAAACATCCGTGTCCAAACAATGGAGGGCAGAATTCAGAAGGCCCGTGAGGGCAAATGGAACGGCGGATTTGCGCCCTATGGCTACAAGCTGGAAAATGGCCAACTTTTCATCAACGAGGAAGAAGCGGCTGCAATCCGTGTGATCTTCGATCAGTATGTGCATACCGACATGGGTGCAAATGGTCTTGCCAAATATCTTGACCAACATGGTATTCACAAAATCCAGCGACAGAACGGCAAAAATCCGCTATTCGATGCGGCTCTTATCCGGAGAATACTGAAAAACCCTGTGTACTGTGGGAAAATCGCCTATGGTAGACGCAGAACGGAGAAGGTGCATGGCACCAGGAACGATTACCGGCTTGTGGAGCAGGACGATTATTTGTTGGTGGACGGCCTGCATGAGGGGATCGTATCAGAAGAACTCTGGCACGAAGCACAGGTCAAGCTGCTGGCGCAGGCTGAAAAGTATGAACATGTGAACCGTGGCAAGGACACCAAGGTGCATCTTCTGTCTGGTATTGTCAAATGCCCAATCTGCGGAGCCGGGATGTATGGCAACAAGAGCATCAAGCATAAGTCAGACGGAACAAAGTACAAGGATTTCTTCTATTATGGCTGCAAGCACCGCACTATGACACGTGGGCACAAGTGCGATTATCGAAAGCAGATTCACGAGGAACTGTTGGACAGTGCTGTGGCAGAGGTCATTGTCAAGCTGGTCAGCAATCCCAAGTTTGCCGCCATGATGCAGGAAAAAATCAACATGAAGGTGGACACTGCCGCCATTGAACAGGAGATCGCCAATTACGAAAAACAGCTCCGGCAGAGCTATTCTGTGAAATCAAAGCTGATGGAGGAAATAGATTCCCTTGACCCGGACGATAAACACTACTACAAACGCAAGGCAGACCTTGATGATCGGCTTTACAAGATGTATGATAAAATCGAGGATACAGAAAATCTGCTGATCGCCGCCAGAGCAAAGAAAATGGCAATCGAAGCGGAAAAGCTCACCGGGGATAACATCTACAAGGTGCTGATCTACTTCGACAAGCTGTACGCCGTCATGAGCGATCAGGAAAAGCGGCAGATCATGGAAGCATTGATTTCCGAAATCCAGATATATGAGGAACGCCAACCCAACGGACAGTGGCTCAAGTCCATCAAATTCAAGCTCCCGATCATTGAGGAAGATATGAGCCTGAGTTTGGACAATGATGAACACGTTGAGATGGTAGTCTTGATGTCAAGAAAAGATAAATAAGTGCCAGAAAGTGGTGTATTTCCAGGCTTTTTCGGAAGTTGGGATTAGAAGCCTGACTCCTGAAAAAGCCTGGTTTTCTTATATGGAAACATATCTACTGCAAAATGTGTGTCAGGTTGTAACCTCGGATTAGATGTCACGATTTGAGGCAGTGGATTAGATGGCAAGGGAAAATTCGGTGAATCGCGATTTGTCAGAGCGTTATAGAGGATAAAATTATGTTTTTTGGATATTATCAATTTCACGAAAGTAATTATGCAATCCTTCATATGCAGAAGGGTGCCATTGCTTCGCAAGAGAAGCATATAAAGGGTATCCAATTTTAAGAGACAACAGGTATAAAATATATCTAATTTCCTGTTGTCTCAAATCAACGTATGAAGGGAATTAGAAAAATGAATAATCCATTTAAAAGAATGACCAAAAGAGAATGGGCACTTTGGTTCGTGTCTATTGCTATTGTTGTTATGTCGAATATTATGGCAGGAAGAGTAGATGCTTTGACACTTACTGCAACTTGTATTGGTGTAACTTCACTGATATTTGCCGCACAGGGAAATGTATGGGCACCGATATTGATGACGATTTTCTGCATCCAGTATGCGATAATATCATACCGTTTTCGCTACTGGGGAGAGATGTTTACTTACTTATTTATGTCACTTCCGATGTCTGTTTGGTCGATTGTGACATGGCTGAAAAATGCGAGAAACAGTAGTGATGGAACAGTAGAAATACGAAAAATTACAAGAAAAGGAGCAGGAGTTCTTGTTCTTTGCAATGTGGCAGTGACAATTGCATTTTATATATTACTAAAAAAACTTAACACGCCGAATCTGATATTTAGTACCATTTCGGTAGTAACAAGTTTTTTTGCTGCATCACTCACTATGTTACGGTCTTCCTATTATGCTTTGGGATATGCATCGAATGACATCGTGCTGATTATCTTATGGATACTGGCATCAATTAAGGACCCGGGGTATATTCCAGTGGTTGTAAATTTCTTGATATTTTTTCTTAATGACATGTATGGATTCATATGTTGGAAGAAAAGAGAAACAGCACAGTGTTAAGACAATTCTGGTTTGTGGATGTAGAAAATACCCTCCAGGTATTCCCGGTAGATGCGCTTTACCACCTCTGCCTGTTCCGGATCGATGATGAGATTCCCATCTGCATCCTTGGTGTAGCCGAGGAAGTGATTGTGATTTACCTGTATCTGGCCATTCTGGTACCGAAACTGGAGTCCCAGCTTCACATTCTGGCTGAGGGATTGTGATTCCTGCTGCG
>OLRX01000366.1_pt1 | contig 42388 bp, 54 predicted proteins | sample 1672991 | NCBI WGS metagenome assembly OLRX01 (sample SAMEA3136744, study PRJEB25190) | human gut metagenome | biome: human gut; feature: human-associated habitat; material: faeces | place: Austria | collected 2013
ATATGTAGAGGTTGCAACCTTCGATACCCCGCAGCTTGCTGCGGGGTAGTTCATTGAAAATGATCCGGCCCATGACGCTGTGATACGTCTGCTGGAGAAACAGGGGCCGCACAGCAAGGCGCAGTTTCTTGTGAATGCTGTTCTCCATTATGTCAACTGTCCGGAGACACCGGATATTGCCATTCCCCAGACCGTAGACAGGGCGGCAATTGAAGAAATCGTTGCGGAGATTCTGGGCCGTAAGGAAAATGTCAGGCAGACAGGGGATAAAACAGAGATAAAAAGTGAAACTATATGGAAACAGGGCGCTTTCAAGCCGGAGAAGAAGCCGGATGGAGAGTATCCACCAAAAGAGATGGATCAGGTAACACGATCACTGATTGCAGATACCATGTCAGCATTTCGGAGTAACTGATTAACATGGGGAGAACTATTTACTTTTTTTGTGTTTCCCGTACCTCCAGGGCGGAGATAAAGCTGTTGATAATATCTTCGAGATAACGGTATTGTGCGGGATGCAGATTTGAGATTCTGGAAATCAGGGCCCAGTGGTCGCTGGCATTCACTTCTCCAAGGAGCAGGTAATCGGTGCTGATATCCAGTGCGGAACAGACCCGGATGATATTTTCCGGGCGCAGCGCCTTTTTGCCAAGTTCTGCGGAAGAAACGGTCTGGGGGGTGATACCTGCCTTTTCAGACAGTTCTTCCTGTGTCATGCGGAGCTGCTTCCTGCGATGTAGTATCCGGTTTCCAATCTGTTTTAATAAGTCGTCCATCCGTTCACCTCCAAGTATAATGGCTTATTTTTATCTGCTGTAGTTTCAATAATTAAGCGATTATGGTTGAGAAAGTTCTCCCATAACATATATAATGTGCTTTAGGAGATAGGAATATACGGGAAATGCAGGAATTGAAAGTAAGAATGAGGAAGGAGAAATAAAAATGTCAAATGATATGTGGGTGAAAATGGCTGAGTTTCTGGGTAACTTAAACGGGGAGAATGTGAACAGGGAAAGTTATATCCGCACTCCGGAGTATGAAGAGGCGCTGGCTGCCTGGAAAGAAACCGATCCGGAGTGGGAAGAATTTTTAAAAACCTTATCTGCAGAGCAGCAGAATCAGGCGGAAAAAATGAAAGACTGCCTGGAGGACTTTGCGTCTGTTCAGGAGAGAAGGGCATATATTCAGGGATATGCGGACTGCGTGCAGGTGCTGTTTCATATGGGATTATTAAGGGAAACAGAAGGGTTAAAGTGGCCGGAAAAGATGGAATAAAGCAGAGATACGGAAGGAATGTTTTGTCTGAATGGTTTGAAGCAGATATAGGACAGGAAAATAATTGCAGGGCGGCAATCGTTTGTGATGGCCGTCCTTTTTGCGGCAAAGGGGAATTTCAGAACATTTTATCTGGTTACAATATAAATATCTTTCCATGATTCTTGAGATTTCTTTGAGATACTTGTGGAATAAGAACCCGGAGTCTTCTCAAAATCGGTCAACAGGGTGATAATAGGAGTACGTTTTCCGGCTTTTTAACCGCAGAGGGTACAAAGAGAAAAGAAGGACGTCATAAAACAGGTTCCAGGAACGGTACTTAGTGTGGAAAAGACTGTTTTTTCCGTTCAGACAGGGGATGGAGTGTTGAAGGTAAAAGAAGTACAGCTTCCTGGAAAAAAGAGGATGGAAACCGTTGCATTTTTGAGAGGAAATGTACTGGAAACAGGAACGTTGTTGAAAAGAGCAGATGTCAGTGTCAAGTAATCTATGGAAGGATATTCATACGAAATTTATCAAAGCCTTATGCCATTACATTGATTACTACGCATGACTTTGAGTTGTGCGATTTGGACAAAGACTTGGATATCAATGCGAAAAATTATCATTTTGCAGAGGATTATAAGGAAAATAGAATACTTTTTGACTATAACTTAAAAGAGGGACGCTGCACTACCACAAATGCCAGGTATCTGCTGCGTATGGCGGGAATTCTAATAAAAGATATTGATAAAAGGTGGCCTGGCAGAGATGAAAAACATGGGAAAATAAAAGTGGTTTATTGTTGCAGGTGCCCTTATTATTATAGTGGCCGGATGCGGCAAAAAGGCAGAGGAAAATCAGAAGATACCGCAAAATGCAGAAGTCAGAGAAGAATATTCGGAAAAGGAAGAGATGGGAGAGATACAATGAGAAATGATATGTCAGAGTGGCTGATTAGGGAAGGCTGTCCTTCCATTGCCTATCGGGTAAGGACGGAAATCATGCAGGAATACATAAGTCGGCAGGAGGATATCCATTACCAGAACCAAATCTGTTCGGAACCCAAGGTGCAGAAAATCTTATCCTGGCAGGGTTCTGACGGATATTTCGGGGAAAGGCTGCATACCGCACCTTCTAAAAGCGGAATCTGGACACATGAGGGGTGTGTACGCTGTCTGCTGGAAATGGGGTTGCCAAAAGAGAACGAGAATGTATGGAGTGCCCTGGAGGTAATGTTTTATCCCGGCTGGGGGAAGGAATGCGAAAATAGCCGGGCGGCAAATGTATTTAAGTATGAGATGATACGCGCAAGTCTGTTGGCGCAGGCCGGCTATGAGGATAACAGGCGGGTCGGGGAGTGGGTGGAAGATGCGTTGCAGGGGTTTCGGAATCTTGCGGATGCCAAAAGCCATACGGATTTCATTTACAGGAGATCCAAGCAAAAGCTTATTTTCAAAGAGGGAATGTATATCCCTGTCATTTACCACTTACGTTTGCTTGCGTTTACTGATTTTTGGAGGACAGACGAGAATAAAGATATGGTGAAAAGGGCCTATAAAAAACTGTATGAATGGCTGCCCTTTCCGCCCATGTATTATAAGTCCAAAACCCATCCGGTAGCGCCCTTAGGGAATGTATGCTGGGCTGTAAACCAGAATTTCCGGGAGGATATCGGATTTTTCTGGCTTCAGTTTTATGAACTGTCCGCCCGGATGGGTATGCTGGGAACGGAATCGCCGTTTTGGAGGCATTTCGAGGAACTGAAGGGACATGTTTTACAACAGAAGGACAGTATAAAGCAATATACCAGAAAGCGGAAAAATATGTATGTAAACTGGTCCGGTTACTCCGGCATGGCGCTGGAGGGGAAGTGGGAACTGGATCAGCAGAGAATACGGGATTTTATATTCCGGGTTTTGCTGATTGATCATTATGGTAACAGATTTTGACCTTCATTTACTCAGCCCGGCCAGATTCTCCTCCATTTTGTTCATCACCCGTTTCTTCTGCGCTTCTGTGAGAAATCCGTCCGCTATTGCATCGTCCAAAATCTCATCCACCTCTTTCATATCATTTCTATAGGTTTCGGCAGTCAGAGGCACATTCCGGTTCACAAGCTCCGGCCGCATAACAATGGTTGGGTTAAAGGAGACTACGATTGATTCGCTCTCCATAAGAAACGCCCCTTTATAAATGACATATTCCCCTTTTCCATTGTCAGCTTTCAGGCGGTTCAGATCCCGTTCCATGGCTATGGCATCCGGGTCGTTCTCGCCCCTGTCTGTTTTTACAGCATCTACGACACTTTGGTATTCTTCCACGGAGTACAGTTCAAAGATACCTCCAAGAGTCGGGTCATCCCTCCGGGAGTTCAGAGAAAAAGTGCCGGAGGGCATTGCGCCATAAACGGTTATACAGCTTATGACCATGGCAAGGGAAAGGAGAATTCCTGTGAGGGAAGCTTTTTCTTTCTTTTTCATGATGTGAAAGATTCGTTCTCTTATAAGACTTTGCCCAAGACCGGAAGTCAGAAGATCGATTCCGGCTCTCTTTGCTTCCAGTTCTACCAGTAAATCGGCATAAAGCTTTCGGTTTTCTCCTCCCACGGCTCGGACTACGGCTTCATCGCAGGCCAGTTCCATATCCCGGCAGGCCAGGGCAGCCATGAGCCATACCAGAGGGTTAAACCAGTGGCAGACGCAGGATACGGTCAGGCACATTTTTTTCAGTGCATCCAGGTGCCGGATGTGGGCCGCTTCATGCTCCAGGATCAGCTTCATGCTCTCTTTGTCCTCCCAGTCGGTCTGTTTTGGAAGCAGAATCACCGGGAAGAAGATACCATAGGTTAAGGGGGAATCAATCTCGTCCGAAACCCGGACGGTAATTCTGCGGAAGGAACGCTTCTGTTCCAGCCACATGGGAATCCAGGAAGATTCCTTAAGGGGAATTGTTGTACGGTATTTCTTCATACTGGCGGCATGAAGATAAGCGATATACAGGCTGACAGCTACAGCGCCGCAAAGCCATAGGATTTTAAGGAGATTCCATCCAAAGTCCGGCCCGGCCCCGGCTGTCTGCCAGGTTCCCGCCGAAAGGGGTAAAGCTGTGGTGATATCCGGCATTTTTTCGCTTAACTGATGCGCCGCAGGCATAGGAAAGCCCGCCGGTACGGGAATCATCAGCTTCCACCAGACAAGCAGCCAGAGCAGCGGAAAAACGGTTCTGGGTATTCTGTCAGAAAAAAATTTCCGAAAGGCCATGACCATCAGGATTAGAACGGAAGCCGAAAGGCTCATCTGCAGCAGGTTCATAGGCTCACTCCATTTCATTGATCATTTGTTTTAATTCCTCCAGTTCCTTTTTTGACAGGGCTTTCTGGGATAACAGCGCCGAAAACAGCAAGGGGATGGAGCCGTCAAAGACACGGTTTACAAATTCCCTGGTATCATCTTGAACTGCCTGTTCTTTGGAAAGGAGAGCTCTGCAGACAAAATTCGGTTCCAGGCGTTCAATAAAGCCCTTCTGGATACATTTTTTAATAACCGTGTAGGTGGTATTCTTATTCCAGCCGATGGTATCACGTAAGGTCAGAGAAATCTGTTTGGCTGTCACTTCTCCTTCTTTCCAGATTACTTCCATTACTTTTCGTTCTGAATCAAACAGTGTCTTTTCCATACCCGTGTTCACCTCGTATTCATTGTGTGTGTGTTCTTTATCGTATATTTCCTATACACTATCACAGTAGTCTGTTGATGTCAATGAATAACCGCTGGATGTGGCTGATAATATGAGTGAACAGATAAGTATAATAGGGTTATAGGGAAGCGCGCACCCTCAAAGAAAGGAGGTTACACACCATGAAGAAGCAGACAGAGAAAGACAAACTCACAGCCCTATCCCTCTCATTCATACATCAATATTACCTACAATAAAGCTGATGTAATTCGTATATCTTTTGTTTCATTAGCTCCACAAGTTCTGGCGGTTCTAAGACAGTTGCGTTGTTTCCAAATGGTAGGAAATAATCGGCAACCCAATCCAAAGTTGCATGACGTATTTCCATGTCGATTATACCGCCGCCTGTTGGGAATGTTTTTAATCCCCTTGCCAGTAAAAATTCAGTTTCGCAGCGTTTAACACCTATATCGGTTAGCTGAATCTTTATGTGGTAATCATTTCCGATTTCTAATTCTTCAAGATATTCTTGAATGGACGTAGGAATAGGGTATTTCCCTACGGGATATGGTTTTTCCTCTATTATTTCTTTAATACGGTCAATACGAAACTCTCTGATTTGGTTAGCAACGGTACAATATGCGGGGCAATACCAAAGCCCATTCATAGCATATAGCCCAATCGGTATAATTGTGCGTACACTTTCAGAATGTGTTGATGAATACCGTATTGTTGCTGAATGGTGATTGACGGCAATATGAAACATTGGTTTAAGTAGTGGTGAATCGCAATGCCTGTCTGGAATCCAAAATACTACACTATTTTGAATTTGTGTAATACTGCTTTGTATATCTAAGGGCAGACAGTTCAAAAATTTTTTCAACACAGATATTGTTTCCTGTTCAAAAGGTAAATCGTGATAGAATTTCAAGGCTTGACAGGCAAAGAATATAGCTTTGGCTTCATTCTCTGAAAAAGTGATAGGCGGCAAAATGCGCTCTTTCAAGATGTGATACCCGCCAGCAGCACCGACTTCGGAATAAAGGGGGAATCCAGCCTGTTCTAATTCTTGCAAATCACGGAGTATTGTCCGCTTTGACACAGAAAATTCTTTTGCTAATTCGCCTACTGTAAAATCCTTTTTTGTATTTATCGTTATCATCATTTCAATAAGCCGTTCTGCTTTTGACATTTTTAAAAACTCCTTTCCGAATGGTGACAGCCGTTGTCACTATTCCATGATAGACTATCTATGTACCAAATGCAATATGATACTTAGACGAAAGGACAAGATGTTATGAATAAAAACGTGATTGAAATGGTTATTTTTCAGACAAACAAAGAAGTGACCGAGGAACATTTTTTACGAATGTATCACAAATTGAATGAGGTGCTTGAAAAAGATATTGCCGGATTTATAAAACGGTCATTAACAAAGGATTTAAAGCAGGATAAATGGGTTGAAATGATTTGGTGGGAATCAATGGAGGCAGCACAGGGGGCTCTGGAAAAGTTGCCGCAGGTTACGGAATTTCGGGAGTATTGTTCTGCTTTAGCAGACGAGGGAACAATGATGTTCCATTTGGAGGAAATGGCATGACACCAAACGATATTCTTTCCTACTGCCAGTCTAATTTGAAAGATGTTGTATTGGTAGAAAGTTGGGGAGAACGAGGGATTTTTTATAATCCAAACGGAGTTTTGAAACGGGGAGTATATGTTTTAACTGTTAAAGAAAAAGACGGTGATAATGATAAAGGCTCTATGTTGAACCGTGATAATGTATATCGTGTGAATGTCGGTTTAAGAAAACAGACCTTTATTAAAAAATTTGGGTATATTCCAGAGCGTCCGCCTGCTGGAAAAATCGTAAAAATGGATTATGATTTTACCGTTTTAGATACCATTATTCCCCACCCTGTCTACGCATGGATGAGCTGGGTATGTGTTTTAAATCCCTCTGATAAGACCTTTGAGGATTTCAAGGCAATGATACAAGAATCCTATGATTTTGCAAAAGAAAAATTCAACAGAAGAAAAAAGTAAATAATGCAACAGAAGCGGCGACAGTTCAGTGCTGCCGCCCTCTGATTTATAAATGCAACTGTAAACAATGTAACACCCCATGTGGGAGAAAGGGGGAAATTTCTATGGATTGCACAGAAGCATACAAGGAACACATCATGTATTCTTTCAATGGCTTTTGCAAAGGAGAGCCTATGAACAATGACACCAGCAAGACCAGCCACACCACCGCCCCTCTGGATGCGAAGCCCGATCTTGTGAAGCGGATAGGAAATACCACCTTTGACATTCATATCCATTTCAGCGAAACGAGCCGGGAAACCTTTACGGACAAGGTAGTGCGGCTTATTGAGAACGACAAGGACAGTGTAACCGATTGATAAGAAGATACACTTTTTCTTATTCCCTGCTTGACATTACCAAATGGTGGTATTTGTTTATAAATTCCCTTTCAGTCCAATTTCCGCAGCCTTTTCTTTCATACCCTTTATGGTTTCACGAATGATGTAGTCCAGCTCAACTCCCAGCATTTCACAACCATTTTTGACCACATCACGATTGACGCCTGCGGCAAAGGAACGGTCTTTGAACTTCTTTTTGACGGACTTCATCTCTAAATCTAATACGCTTTTAGAGGGGCGCATAAGACACAGTGCGTTAATCAACCCTGTCAGCTCATCGATTGTAAACAATACCTGTTCCATTTTGCTCTCCGGCTTTGTATTGGTACAGATACCGTAAGCGTGGCAGTTCATAGCCCGGATATACACATTGTCAATACCATGCTCCCGCATGATTTCCTCCGCCTTTTTACAATGTTCCTCCGGGAATTTCTCATAGTCAAGGTCATGCAGCAAACCAGCCACGCCCCAAACTTCTTCATCTTCTCCGTTAAGCCTTGCAAAGTGGCACATGACCGCTTCAACAGCCAAAGCGTGTTTCCGTAACGCCGGGGTTTTTGTGTATTCGGTCAGTAGTTCCCAAGCTTCTTCTCTTGACATTTTCCTTTCCATTATGAAAGCCTCCTATAAAATTATATTTATTCCACTGTATCACATAGCGGTACAGCAAGAACCCTTGACAGGGTAATGCTATCGAAAACAGACCTGAACTAAAACCATATATAAAACTGTTCCAGCGGCAATGCTGAGGAGCGTGTTTTTCTTCCATTTATGGAGAATAGAAATGAAGCCAATGGCAATCAGTTCAGGCAGTCCGTGATAAGAAGTAAAGACAGCGTCTTTCAAACAGTACACCACCAGCAGCCCAATGACAGCATAAGGCAGGACCGTTCCTAAATATGTGATAAAGGCCGGCGGCGTTTTTCCCTCTGGGAAAATGAAAAATGGTACAAATCTTGTTATCATCGTTCCCAGCACAACCACCAGAATCGTGACAATACGTTGTATCGTTGTCATTGTACGGCCTCCTTTTTCTTTCCAACAAAAAGCAGCAGATAATCAGCGCCATAGCCGGCAAAATAAAATTACCGCTTCCAAAAATGATCAGACAAAGCAAAGAACACCCTATTCCCACGAGGGCTGACCGGTGATTGTCCGATTCTTCCCATTGGTTAATAAACATAACGACAAACAATGCTGTCATAACAAATTCAATCCCTGTGGTATTGAAATGAATCACATATTCCAAAAGCGCTCCCAAAGTTGCCCCAAAAACCCAGTAGATTTGATTAAGCATGGTGACAAAAAACATAAACCAGCCTTTGTCTACATCCGGGGCCGGGGTAACTGTGCAGTTAATGGTAAAAGATTCATCACACATTCCATAGATTAAATACCATTTTTTCCACCCGACATTTTTATACTTATCCAACATGGAAACCCCGTAAAACAAGTGGCGGGCGTTTACCATGAGCGTAAGAAAAAATGCATACAGGGGATTAAATGCAGACAAAAGTAAATTGACTGTAACAAATTCCATAGAACCTGCAAAAATAAAAAAGCTCATCAGTATGGGATAAATAAAAGGAAAGCCCTTGCGTCTCATTAGAAATCCATAGGAAATCCCTAAAAATAGAAATCCCACACAAATTGGTATGGTATAAGGCAATGCGGCCTTGAATGCTTTTGTTTTCATTTTCTGATTGCTCCTTATTTTTCTTGATTTTTTTGCAAAGACCATCTATAATTGTTTTGTTATAATAAACAAATGTACAACATATCGAACAGATTTGTTTTTAATATTTTACAATCGTTCGGTTTATTTGTCAATTAGGAGGATGCTATTTTATGGAACTGGGAAAAATTATAGCAAGGAACCTGAACGAATTGAGGATGGAGCGAAACTTAACGCTGGGTCAATTATCAAAGATTTCAGGAATCAGTAAGGCTATGTTATCGGATATTGAAAAGGGAGATAGCAACCCGACAATCAATACGATCTGGAAGATTGCAAATGGACTGAAAGTACCCTATACAAAGCTAATGGAGAATGTAGAAAAGGAAGCTACCGTTGTCCGAAAATCCGAGCCAACCGTACAGACAGGAGAAACAGAGCATTACCGCATTTATTGTTATTTTACCAATACTCCTGTCAGGAATTTTGAATTATTCTATGTGGAATTGGACGCTCATTCGTCAAATGCAACGGTTGGACATTCTGAAAAGGCACAGGAGTATATTTACGTGATCCAGGGGGAACTTGTGCTGCACACAGAGATGGGAAATTATACGCTAAACAGCGGTGATGCTCTTGTTTTTGACTCGTCTGTCAAGCACACCTATATCAACGAGCAGGATGCATTGCTAACTTTCATGGTGATAAATTTCTATCCCAATTAAAAAACCGGGCTGTAATCGGAATTCTTAAGAGATTCGTCAGAAAATATTCGTTGACGTATTTGGACTACTTTGATAGTCTATTACTTAGATAGACTATCATAATAGTCTATATCTTCCAAAAGGTGCGCACCTGTGAAGATAAAATAATAAAAAGAAAGGATTTATACCATGTTCCATCGTACAAAGAGAAACCTTACAGCTTCAGGAATCATGTGTCTTATGCTTATGGCTGCCGGACAGACTGCCTATGGAGCAGCGCCTGCCCCGCAGGTATCCACGGTTCAGGCCCAGGAAGTTCAGAACCCGGCGGAGGATCCTACTTTGGGAGGGCTTTTTGAACTTTATACCCCGGAAGAATACGAGGAATCCATCAACCAGATTAAAAAATACATGGGCGCCGACCATGGGGATGTCAAGGCCATGGAAGCGGACCTGGCCAAACTGAAAGCAGATAACGGCAAAGGTGAATTTGTCATTTACAAAGGCGCTTTTACCGTATCCACAGAAACTACCATCGTTGCCTTCAATCCCACAATCGTCATGAGGCCGGATCTGGCAAAGAGCGCTGAGGAATTGACAGCGGAAAACTATAAAAAGGATATTGAGGATGTAACAAAGCTTTTGGACCAGGCCGTAAAAGATAAGACCGTAACATCAGACCAAAAGGATTCTATCCTGAAAAAGATGAATGAAAACCTGGCGAAATTAAATTAGGGCGGCTGCCATATATGGGAAAGCAAAACGGGCGTATCGACTAAGCGGTGATGCGTCCGTTTTGTTGTGTGGATCATGCAGAAGTTCAATAAATTTAGCAGACCTTATACATTATTTTCCCCAGAACGTCCATTTTACGGCATTTTGGTATCCTGTTTTTTGATAAAATCTGCCGGAACCGCCTGTCATATGTGTTGCGCCTAATGCTTTGGTTTTCCGATACATTTCAGACAATGCTGCTGCTGCGAGACCTTTATGCCGGTATTTAGGAACGGTGCAGAGAGGTTCCATGTATGCCAGATGATTTTCAGGAGTCCACCACATCCCTGCATAGCAGGCATATTCTCCCGACTCATCTGCAATAACCACATCCAGTTCGGGCGTTGCGTGCGGCGCGGTGCCCAGTATATAATTGTGCTGCTCATACTGATGATTCCACGGACCTTCACACTGCTCATGGTCAAAACCTTTCCAGCAGCATTTGCCCACGTTTGTCCTGTCAATGTCCTGGGGTTTTACAAAGTGAAAACCTTCCGGCAGTGGAAAATCCAGTTCATCTGCAAAATCATACTGCATATCCCAACGCTCGTACTTCTTATGGTATCCCAGCTGTTGTGCGTAACGCATCAAAGCATCCTGTCCGCCGAAGAAAATAAATTGAATGCCTTCTTTGTTCGTGAACATATTTTCATCAGCATATTGCACCATTTCGAATGCCAGCTTTTCATATCCGGGTTTCAGGCAGAAATAGATGTCTGTCACCGGATTTTCATAAAAGCAAAATGCTACGATTTCTCCATCGCATTCCCAGATGCGGTTTTTGTAAGAATAGGAGATATCCATCCAGTAAGAAAATGATGTGTATGCGTATTCAAAGAAAGGAGCTGGTACGCCGTTTCTCCAGTCTCTCTCATAAATTTCAAGCAAAAACTGATATATTTTTTCGCAATCTGCTAATAAACGAAATGGTCTCTGGGTAATAATCTTCATACTTTTATGTGCATCCAAAGTCTAAACCTCTTTCCTATTAGGTAACGAATCGGAAATTTGTTACAATATAAATAATGCCTGTTCGTAATTTTTAACATAATACTTTATATTTGTCCTACCCTTTTGAACTATGGTATGCCCCTCTTTTTCAAGCATTTCTTTTTGAGCTTCCATTCCACCCGGATATTTGGGATTTAGTTCGCCATTCGCTTTAAGAGTTCTCCAATAAGGTGTTTGATTATCTGTTCTTTGATAACTCGCCCATGCCACGATCGATACAAATATCCCTGCTGTAATTGGTTCTGTGAAATCCGCTCCATTTTTCTTTGCGAAGTAATCTCTTATTGTTCCTATTGTAAGTAATTTTCCAAAAGGCACAAGCCGCATTACTTTGTCATAATCAATAGGTGGAGCGAAATACATTCTGTCTCCGCCATATTTTTCGATGCTCTTTACGTCTGTAATAATTTGGAATTTTGGCATATCCTTGCTGTCATGAAGCATTGCGTTAAAATCTTTTTTATCTTCGTTTGCCATCTTTGCCCCCTCGCTTTTTTGCTGCTTAATTCCAGAGCATCAATACAATTATTTCCGCATCAGTTCCATAGCCGCTGTACTCAGACACCATGAGATATTTTTCATCAGCAATAATCCCATAACATCTGTCACTGTCCTTTTTATGCAGCTGATTCCCGAAATAAATCTTGTTATCATCCCAAAACTTTACGATCTGGCCGTTTGGAAGGGTATATTCAATGTTGGCAAAGGAACCTTTCAGCGCATTCAGCTCTGTTACTTCTTCCATATCCGGAATCTGCAGCGCATTAAACGCCGCAATCAGCTTTTCTTTCAATTCGCTTAACGCTGTTTTGCCTTTTTTACAGCACTGTGCGACAAGGCATTCTGCTCCAAAAGGCTGCCCTTCTGTTGCTGCACACCCGTTACAAGTGCTGCTTAATTCACAGTTCGTACAATCAATTCCGCAGATAGATTTCATTCTGTTTTCCACCTCCATAAAGTCTCTTTTTTACAGCTTCCTTATGGGAAAAAACATGTACCCTTTCCCGGTCTTTGGACAGGTAAAATCATGGACGGCGCCCACCAGAGCAATACTATGTTCCTGCAGATATTGGATTACTTCTGAAAAGGTATTATCATTTTCACGTTCCACATAAATATACTCATAGCCGGGTATCACCCATTTTGTCCAGCCATCCGGAGCTTTAGCATCCTCATTACACTCCACCCCTGCAAGGTAAAGTCCTTTCTGAAAGCCTTCCCAGGGCTGGAAGGAACGGGAAAAGTCAGACATTGCACCCCATATTCCGCTGATGTTCCCATCTTCATCTTTCTTTGCCAGATGCGCTACTTCTCCAAAATGGGAATTTGCTTTATCCCATAACTTCTGAATAAAGCCGGCTCCGTCCGTTGTCGCCCCTTCTTTTCCGATTACAACAAAGGACTCTTTTTCGCATGTTTCGATTTTCATTGGTTTGTTGCTCCCTTCGCTTTATGTTTCATTTCATTTTAAAGGATCTCGCTTTTTTCAGTTTTGGATATATTTATCATAGCGGCACTGCTCAATGACTGTGTGCCCCAGTAATGTAATTGCCCTTGCCGGACAGGAACTGATGCACCGGTAACACATGGTACAGTGTTTTCCGGCGGCCGCTTTTCCATTTTTCAGAGTAAGGTTGTCGGCCGGGCAGAGCCGGGCACAAAGCCCGCAGCCTGTACAGGCATTACTGATTTTCAATCGATCCGAGTAACTTTTGGTTTTGCCATAGTACCATAAACGCTGGCAGAGTAATCCGGCGATTTGGTTATAAAGATGCAGGCCGTTTTTGGGATACCTGCCTTTCCTGATTTCCTCTGCACATTTCTCAATCTTTCTGTCTGCTTTCCGGATGATTTCCCGGTTCTCCTGAAAGGATTTTTTCAGTAGCTTTACATCACAGACAGAATCAGGCATACGAATATGGAAACCGCCAACGATTTCTGCACCATACTTTTTGAGCAGCCGTGCCGAGCAGCCTGCGCCGTCTCCGCTGAACAATCCCATAGTAGCAACGCAAAGTATTTTTTTACCCTTCCAAAGATCCGGATGGCTTTTGATAAAATCTTTTACCATGACGGGAACGTTTGAAAACTGAACAGGATATGCGAAAATGATAAAATCATGCTGTGATAATAAATGTACCGCTTCTTTCTTCTCCATAGGAACAGTCTGTGCGGATTCATCCAGTAAACGGACAAGTTTTCGGACACAATGTTCCGTGTTTCCGGTTCCGCTTAAATAAACACCAATCATACAAAAAGACACCAGTACACATCAAATTTATCAATGCGTGTAAACTGGATACATTCCCCTCCTTAGTCATAGTTTTTGGATTTGTCCTTTCTGGTTATTTTACCGCCATTGACCGATTTCGGGAAGACCTGAAAGCAAAACCCTTCTCAAAATCGGTCTATGAAAAAACAAGAAACAAGTTCATTTTTTCTTAAGATGATTTAGAGGTTTTTTAGAGACTACTCTGATAGAATGGATAAAAAATTCGCAGAAATACTGGATAAACTGTGGATTTATATTTTATTAGAGAGGAGAACAACATGAAAAAGAAAACAAGGAAAATGGTCTTATTGACAGGAGTATTGTGCATGTTGAGCCTTGCCGTGTGCGCCTGTGGAAAGACGGAGGAACCGCAGGATGCAGCGGAACCGCAGGTGGTTCAGGGAGAACCGATCCCGGAGGATGATACAAAAGAAGAGGATTCTACTCCGGAACCGTCCGCAGAAACAGAGGGCACAGGAGGCGAAGACAAGCAGGAAAGTCCGGGGGCAGAAACGGTGCCGGAATCCGGGGAAAATAGTAATCGGGGAACAGACAGTACACAGAAAGAACAGCCGGAAGCACAGCCGGAGGCGAAAAGTACATCCGGCACATCGGCACAGTGGGATGACAGCACGCCGAATCTGGAGGGAAGTGTCAAAGACCTGAAAGACGGGCAGTTGACCGTGGTTGAATCTATTATAGAAAAAGCAGATAACGGAGGGGACATCATGGTAGGGCCTGGAAGCGGGGATGATTCGGAGTTTAACAAGGTTACCGTTACATATGATGAAAACACGCTGTTTGGCATACAGACAATTTATGATGGAGGGGCCAGATTTGAAATGTCAGAAGCGACAGCGGCAGACCTGGCAGCCGGACAGCACATCCAGGTATGGGGGAGTTCTTCAGGCAGCGGTCTGAAAGCAACCGAGATCTGTATCGTAAAAGTGGAGTAAATTATTTCTGTCCTCTTTTGGAAGGATGATACCTTATCAGGAGAGGGCGGTTTTCTTTTATAAACATTCAGGAAGCCTCCATTTCTTTCACAAAAAACGGGTATGTCTGAAAAAATATTCTGAAAAGGTCACCTTTCGCATCTCCAGTGCGTGTCATAAGTATAACAGCATCCAACCGAAGAATACCCGGCGGGTTTGACGTCTGTTGTCATCCAGTTTTCCCCGCCTTGCGAACGGTAACGGGAATTCTTCCAGGTCCGGGGTATTGTGACAGATGGATGCAAAGCAGGAAAGGAGATGGAAAGATATGGACCTGGAAGCGGCAGTAAAACAATACAGCAGGATGCTGTACCGGATCTGCATTGTGATACTTGGCAGTGAGGAGGACACCCAGGATGCCGTTCAGGATACCTTCTGCAAATACCTGGAGAAAAAACCGAAATTTGCAGACACAGAACACGAAAAGGCATGGCTGATTAAAGTGGCCACCAATCACTGCCGGGATATACAGAGATTCCGGTTCCGGCACCCCAGGGTGCCCATCGAAGAACTTGCCGGTACGCTGGTATCCCAGCAGGAAGACCGGGAAGCCATCCGGGAGCTTCTCCACATGCCCCCAAAGCAGAGGGCCGTGATGGTTCTCCATTATGTAGAAGGGTATCAGGTAAAAGAGATTGCCGGTATCCTGGGGATTACGGAGCATGCGGTCAAAAAAAGGCTGCAGCGGGGAAGGGAGCAGTTTCGGACGATCTGGAAGGAGGAATATTGCAGATGAGCACGGTGAACGGCGGTCAGTTGAGACATGCGATGAATCAGGTACACATGAAAGAAAATTTTGAGGAGGAAATTATCATGAATGTAAGAACACAGATGGCAGATGGAACCTACAGACGGAACAGCTTTAAGAGGAATATGGTATCGGCGGCGGCCTGCCTGCTGGTAATCGGGACAGTGTCCATTCCGGCCTATGCAGGGTATCTGGGACTCGGGAGTGCGATTACCAGCGACAAAGTAATGGCAAGGATGCAGGAGGTTCCCGAAGAAGAGGTACAGGATATTTATAACATGGTCCAGTATGAGCAGCGCAGCCTCCATGCCGACCAGTTCAACAGGGAATACACAAAGGAGGAAGAGAACCGGAAGGAAGCGCTGAGGAAGGAATATGAGAACGGCAGATTCCCGGAAGGTACGCTGACCCTGGTGGAAAATGCAGGGCAGGTTGTAGATTCTGATAAGCTGGTTTATGCCAGAGACACCAGCTGCTTCTATCTGCCAGAAAGGGCACTGACAGACGAAGAGATTCTGCAGATCCTGGACTTTAATTCCAAAAGAGACTTTGCCCTTGAACAGAATCCGAACGTGCAGCAGCAAAGACAGGAGGCATGGGAAGAGGCAAATGATTCCGATACGCTTCATTAGAAACAGGGAAAAAGGCGGTTTTTCGTAAACGCACTAACACTGAAAGAAAATACAGGATTGATACTGCCTGAAAGCAGGCAGACACAGGGCATCAGGGCTGAACAGGTCATGATGCCCTGAAAGAGCGAAACGAAATCAGCCCATGTACATGGAGGAAAAGAGAGAATATGAGAACAGGAAAATATAGGCTTTGGGGTATGTTGCTATTGGCAGGAGCCTTGTGTCTTACTGGCTGCGGCAGCACGGAATCGAATGCAGATGTTATAGCGGCGGATTACAGCAAGGCGGATTTGCCGGAGGATTCCGTAGATTCCGGTTCCGGTGGGGATTCTGGCATTGCTCCGCAGGAAAGCGGCCAGAGTTCCGTACTGCCGCCGTTATCCACAGAAGCGCAGACCATAGATTATAAGGGGAGTGTGTCCGTAGACTGGCTTACGGCGTCTTTGGATGCCATTTATTTATTGAGCAGGGATCAGGACGGGGGCTCCGGAATCCTGAAGATGAAGCCAGGGGAGGCTGATGGGGAAGCTCTGCAGGTGACGGCGCCGGATGGGATGACTTTTTCCGTCATGACCACGGATGAACAGGGGAATTTGTATGTGGTGGCGGAGGACAGGGATATCGAAACAGTGACGAGGGATAATGAGGTTGTCTGCCCTACAGAACACTGTGAAGTATGGAGGGTCAGCCCATCCGGTGAGGTGGCGGCAAGGCTGGACATTTCCGAATTTGTAAAACAGGAAGTTTTTTCACCCCGTATGATTGCAGTGGCAGGGAACGGAGATATTTACCTGTCAACCCAAAACGATGGAACAGCAGTGCTGGCTTTTGATGCGGAAGGGAACTTCCTGAACAAGATCAGTTATGATTACAAGGTCTATACGCTCCGCACCGCCATGGGAAGAGGACGGGACGGAAAGGTTTACGCCGTACTTTGGGACCATAAGGATACCACTTCTGTAATCGTCCAACTGGATGGCGGCCGTATTTCAGGGGATACCACTTCTTTTATCCTTAACGGTGATGGCGGCTGCTATGAGTTTGTATGTCCGGGGAGGGATTGTGACCTTGTGATTTTCGGCGGAGATGGAGTCCTTGGGTATGACCTGGGGAGCGCCGACAACAAATGGAAGGTTCCCGCAGGTGGACTGCCTTTCAGCACAGAAGGTTTTTATCCGATGGCAGCACTGGCAGACGGGAGGGTACTGTTTTTGGATAGCAATAAACTCCATTATGTTCCGGCGGCACAGCAGTAGGCAGTATTTTTCCGCTGCCGGAATATATGAAATCATACCATAATTATGCCAGGAGAGCATGTCAGGGGCCAGTGAAACAGAGGCTTTGACATGCTTAATTGGCTGTTTGTAAATCCCACAAAGAGACAGATGCAGGAGCAGACATGGAGCAAAGGAGAAGACAGCCGGTCTGGAAGGCAGAGAGCCGGAGAAAGAGAGAAAAGAGGATTGCCAGACTAAGGCGGAGGATCATAGCCTATACAGTCCGGGGGATCGTGGCGGCTGTCCTGGCAGTCATGCTTCTGCTGATGGTCTGCGGCTGTCTGTATATCCGGGATTTTTTTCGCAAAAATAATAAGGATACTGCTTTAAAGGCAGATTCCGTACGGGATGCTGTACCCGGTGTGGAAGAAAATAAACCGGATACGGATTTTGCAGAGCAGGAAAAATATAGGTAGTCCTAGATGCCGGACACGGCGGGGAGGACGGAGGAACCGTGGAGCAGACGGCCATGGAAAAGGAAATCAACCTGGCTGTTGTGTTGAAAATGAGAGAACTGCTGGAGAATCAGGACATCCGTGTGGTTCTTACAAGGGAGCAGGATATGTTTATGAAGCTGGAGGAAAGGGTACAGGTTGCAAACGGAGAAAAAGCGGATCTTTTTGTGAGTATCCACTGCAACTATTATGAGAAAGACAGTTCGATCTATGGCCTGGAATGCTATTACTGCAAAGGGGCGGAGGAAGGGAAATATTATGCCGAAAGGATTTTGGATACCATAGAAAAGAGTGGGGAGATTGTTTCGAGGAATGCAAAGCCTTCCGGCTACTATATTCTGAAGAATACAACGGTTCCTGCCGTATTGGTGGAAGTAGGATACCTTTCTAACTATAATGAGAGGAATCAACTGACATCAGGGGAATACCAGGGAAAGCTCGCTCAGGGGCTGGTGGAGGGAATTTTAGAAGGGCTGGAAGGAAAAGCGGGGTAGTGTTGCTTATTTCAGGGCTTCCCAGAATCGGTCAATAGAGTAATAATAAAGGAAAACATCAGAAAGGAAAACATTGGTGAAAACAGAAAAAATACTCTGGAAGAAAAAATATATAACAGTTTTGATGCTCTCTCTGCTTATTCTGGCGGCGGTTTTGTATGGAATACGAAATGACAGAAGAAATGACAATGGCGGAAATATCCTTGCTGGTGCAAGCCCGGATACAAGCGCTTTGCAGATGTATTATTTTGACGGGGAAACGGTTGTGGTCAGGACGCTGTATGACAGCGGTACGGAGAAGGAAGTGATTAAAAAAATCAATGTCATTCCCCTCCTGGCGGCAGAGGAAGATGCCCTCTCCCAGATGGAGCCTCCTTTTTACGGGTTCTGGATCAGCGGTCAGGATGACTTTGATATTTCCGTGGCGGCCTCCGGCGGTGTCTGGCTTAAGAATGACGGGGCGGTTTATTATGGGGATACGGATTTGTCTGTTTTATGGGAACAGATGGAAGGCAAGGATGAGGATACCTGGAATGTCCTGAATTTTCCCAATGCGGGGCGTTTATCGGCATACCATACTATCTTCTTGCTGAAAGCGGATGAACAGACAGCAGAAAGCCCGGAGGGTCTGACTATGACGGTGGAGGACATCGGGACAAGTGGGATTACGGTACGTATTGCCAATAACAGCGGGGAGGAATTTTCTTATGGGGAATACTTTTCCCTCCAGAAGCAGATAGACGGCCAGTGGTATACGATACCGGTAAGGGCGGATAACGTGGGATTCCAGGATATTGCCCATATCCTTCCGGACGGGGAGAGCGCCAGTGAGACCTATAACCTTGACCTGTACGGAACGCTGGAACCGGGGATATACAGGCTGGTGGTGGAAACACTGTTCGCTGAGTTTCTGGTGGGCCACGGGAGGATGGCAGGATTTGATAGTAATTGACAAATTGTCAGTCGTGTGCTAGAATGATCTCCATGGAGGGACATTGTCATGCGTGATGTAAAGGAACCAGAGGTCCGTAAAGCCGAGATTATGGATGCCGCTATCCGGCTGTTTACACGGAAAGGATACCTGAATACCACAACCCAGGATATCATTGATGAGGTAAACATATCCCGCGGGCTTTTATATTACCACTTTAAAAATAAAGAGGATATCCTGTACTGCGTCATCGAACGGTATTCCCAGCCGCTGCTTAAAAGGCTGGCGCATCTGGCCTATGAGGAAGAGAAGGGGGCGGAAGAAAAGCTCCGTTTGTTTATGGAGTTTACCCTTGTAAGGGAGCAGGATGTGACCGCAGAAAATTTCGTGTTGCAGGAGGCTGCGGATCTGGACGAGAACCGCTACATGCTGGACCGGTTTTACCACAAGCTCTGCGGCAGCATCGCGGGATATTTTGCCCATATCATAGAGCAGGGGAACCAGGAAGGTGTTTTCCATGTGGCATCTCCAGGGGAAACCGCTTCTTTTCTGATGACTGGCTATATTTTTGTGTCAAATGATGCCAGGCTTGCCTGCCAGAGCAGGGAGCAGTTGCAGGGCTATCTGGATGCTTATAAGATACTGCTGGAGAGGACGCTGGGAACAACAAAGCCGCTTTTCCCGGAGAACTGAACTGGGGCGTTCAGGGTTTTCTGAATTCCCCGGTAATATTTTCCAACATGACTGACAAAATGTCAGCTTTTAGATAAGAATAGAAGATATGGAAGACAGCTGCCTTGCAGAATAGGGTAAGGCAGCCAATTTTACCGCTTAGACTGACATATTGTCAGTAGAAAGGAGCTTTATCATGTTAGAAATCAAACATCTTACCAAGATTTACCCAGGAGGGAAAAAGGCGGTAGACGGTCTGTCCTTAAACGTCAGGGCCGGAGAAATCTGCGGCTTTATCGGGGCCAACGGGGCGGGGAAGACTTCAACCATAAAAGCAGTGGTTGGCATCCACGGTTTTGAACAGGGGGAGATCCTGATCCATGGAGAGTCGATCCGGACCCATCCCCTGGAATGTAAAAGGCAGATGGCCTACATCCCGGACAATCCGGACCTCTATGAGCATCTGACCGGTTACCAGTACATCAATTTTATAGCGGATATCTACAGGGTTTCTTCCGAAGAACGCAGGGAACGGGTGGAACGGTACGGGGAACTTTTTGAGATGACCCCCAGTCTGGGAAAGGTGATCACATCCTATTCTCATGGGATGAAGCAGCGGACGGCCATTATCGCTGCCCTGGTCCATGCCCCGTCCCTTCTGATCCTGGATGAGCCCTTTGTGGGCCTGGACCCGAAAGGGGCCTTCCACTTAAAACAGATTATGCAGGAACTGGTGGAAGCCGGGGGAGCCATCTTCTTTTCCACCCATGTCCTGGATGTGGCGGAAAAGCTGTGCAGCCGGATTGCGATTATAAAAGAAGGGAGGCTGGTGGTGGCCGGCGATACAGATAAAGTGAAGGGGGACCATTCCCTGGAGTCGGTTTTTATGGAGGTGCAGGAGCATGAATAGGATATTCCTTTTAATGAAGGCACAAACTGTCAATTATTTCTTCCTGAATGAAATATTTGGCCAGCATGGAGGGAAGCGGGGCCCGGTTTTCATAACGGCTGCCGGGATACTCACACTGCTGCTATTTTTGGGCGGCTATAACGTGCTTACGGCAGCCGCTCTTGTATCCATGGGGCAGCAGGATATGATCCCTGCGTATATGGTGGCAGTATCCAGCTTTATTATCCTGGTGTTTACCTTGCTGCGGTCAAACGGAATCCTTTTTGGCAGCAGGGATTTTGAGATGCTGTGCGCACTGCCTTTGGAGGCCGGGGAGATGATCAGCAGCAAGTTTGGATTCCTGTACCTGATAAATCTGGCTTTCAGCGCGCTTTTCATGGTTCCGGCGGGGGTAGTATGGCTGATCGGCACGGGGAGGCATGGTGTGCCGTTCTTATTCTATCTGGTCTCTGTATTTTTTGTGCCGTTGATCCCTATGTGTGTCGCTTCGGCGGCAGGGTTTGTAATTACGCTCCTGTCCGCCGGTTCACGCAGGAAAAATCTGCTTTCCCTTGTTTTCTCCTTTGGCGCCCTGGGACTTTTACTGGGGGCCGGGATTTACGGCATGTATGGCGGTGTAGAAGAAGGGAGCCTGGGTACGGTTCTTGCGGGGCAGATTAGCAGGCTCTACCCTCTGTCCGCCTGGTTCCTCTATCCGCACAGTCTGTCCGTCCTCTGGAATGTGGTTTTCTGGCTTGTGTCCGTTTTTGCGTTTTGGGCATTTGTGAGGGTAACGGCGGTTCACTATAACAGGCTCAATGCCATCCTCCTGCAAAACCATGCTTCGGAGGCAGGGAAAGCCGACTTAATGAGGCGGTCTTCCTTTGTTGCCATGTACCGGAAAGAGCTTGGCCGTTACTTCGGCTCTTACCTCTATGTCCTGAATACCGGGCTGGGTGTTGTATGCCTTCTTGTGGTCTGCATTGCGATTTGCATCATTCCGCCAGAGACGCTGGGGGGATACGCAGGGATAGAGGATGCCATCTCCTTTTTTGGGCAGTATGCGCCGCTCATTGTGGCTGCCATGCTCTCCTTAAGCTGTCCGGCAGCGTCATCGGTATCGCTGGAGGGAAAAAATATCTGGATTCTGCAGAGTGTTCCCTTACCCTTCCGGACATTTTTAAACAGCAAGATCGCTGTGACGCTGTCTCTTCATGCGGTGGGATACCTGACAGCCCTGCCGGTATTTATCCTGAGATTCCGGCTGGATGGAGTCCGGCTGGCGGCACTGATTGTTGTTCCGGCAGTATATTCCGTCTTTACGGCAGTGCAGGGTATCTGTATCAACTGCTGCTTTCCAAGGTTTGACTGGGATAATGAGATGGTGGTGATCAAGCAGAGCATGGCGGTCATCCTGTCCGGGGTGACGGGGATGCTGTGTGTTGCGGTTCCGGCCCTCCTGCACTGGTTTTTCGGGCTGCCCTTCGGAATGGTACTGTGGGGATGGGCAGGTATTTTATTATGTGTGTCGGGGCTGCTGTATCGGAAAGCCTGTCAGACCAAAATTATCTAAATGGAGGTATGAATCATGAAAAAAAGTATAGTCAAAGACGTTGCAGTGTTCCTCATTCTGCTGGCTGTGGCAGCAGTCCTGTGTTATTTTCTCCCGGAGAAGGTCCCGGTTCACTTTAATGCGCAGGGTGAGGCAGACCTGGCCGTGAACAGGTGGTTCCTTCTGCTGGCTGCGGTCATTCCCTATTCTGTGTACTGGCAGTTTTTCCGCCGCAATAAGAAAGGGGAGAAATGACATTATACAAGGAGCTGTCAAGGAAAATCAAATTTGGCATCCTGCGGGGGGATTATCCCCCGGGGAGCCGGCTGCCGTCCCTCCGGGTGCTGGCAGAGCAGGAGAAGTGTAACCAGGCCACCGTGAAACGCGCCATGCAGATCCTTGGGCAGGAGCATCTGGTTTCTCCGAAACACACGACAGGGATTTTTGTGACGGATGACCTGCTTCTGATACAGAGACTGCGGTATAAGGAGCAGGCAGATTTAACCAGGAAACTGTATGAAAGGCTTATGCCCCTTGGGTATAGCAGGGGAGAAATTCTGATTATGATTCAGGAATGCGGTTATGGACGCCCGGTTTAAGGCACTGTCAAATGAGACACGCAGAGAGATTCTGCTCCTGCTTGCGGAAGGACCTATGGAAGCAGGGAAACTACAGGAAAGATTCCCCATTACATTTGCATCCATATCTTATCACCTGTCGGTCTTAAAGCACAGTGGACTTGTAACGGACAAAAAGGAGGGGCAGTACAGGCTCTATTACCTCAACAGGGAAGCTCTTGAAGGCATGGTTTTATGGCTGTCCGGACTGGTGGAATGTTAATGTGGCGCCATCGATGGGAAAAGGGCAAAAAAAGTCGAGTAGATTTTCCGGCATGCTGTTATACTACTAAGACCAGGCCAAAGGTCAGAAAGGAGAACATCATGCCAGATCAGAATCATATCGTTATTCAAGGCTTATGCCAGAACAATCTGAAAAATATTTCCTTAAAAATACCAAAAGAAAAGCTCATTGTATTCACCGGGGTCTCCGGATCCGGGAAATCCAGCATCGTGTTTGACACCATTGCGGCGGAGAGCCAGCGCCAGATGAACGAAACCTACAGCGCTTATGTCCGGGGCAGGCTCCCGAAGTATGAGAAGCCAAAGGCGGAAAGGATTGAAAATCTCTCCCCCTCGGTCATCATCGACCAGAACCCTCTTGGGGGCAACGCCCGTTCCACGGTGGGGACCATCAGCGACATGTATTCCGCCCTGCGGCTGCTCTACTCCCGGATTGGGGAACCCTATGTGGGAACGCCCTCCTGCTTTTCCTTCAACAGTCCAGGGGGCATGTGTCCGGAGTGCTCCGGTTTGGGGAAGGTGATGACGCTGGACATCCTTCCTCTTATTAGGGAAGATAAAAGCTGGAATGAGGGGATGGTGGAACTGCCCACGTTTCGTGTGGGGAACTGGTACTGGAAGCAGTACACAGACAGCGGCCTGTTTGACCTGGATAAAAAATGGCAGGACTATTCCGAAAGGGAACGGAATCTTCTGCTGTATGGTTCGGAGGAACCGGGCGGGAAGCGGGTGTCAAAGCAGGTGGAGGGCATCCACAACATGATGAGCCGGCTGCTGTTAAAACGGGACAGCTCGGAGCTTGGGGAAACTTCCGCAGGCCGGCTGGCAAAATATGTCCGGGAATCCGACTGTCCCCTCTGTCACGGGAAACGCCTGAACGGGGCGGCTCTGTCCAGTAAGATTGCCGGGTATGACATCAGCGAGATGTGCGGGATGGAACTGACCAGGCTCAGACAGGTTCTGGAGGCGGTCACAGACCCAAGGGGCAGGTCCGTGGCCGAAAGCCTGGTTATGACCCTGACCCGCATGATCGAGATCGGCCTCCCTTACCTTTCCCTGAACCGGGAAGCGGCCACCCTGTCCGGCGGAGAGGCACAGCGCCTGAAGCTGGTGCGCTGCATGGGGAGTGCCCTCACGGGCATGCTCTATATTTTCGATGAACCAAGCACCGGGATGCACCCACGGGATGTACACCGGATGACCAGGCTGCTGCGTGCCCTCCGGGATAAGGGGAATACGGTCCTGGTGGTGGAGCATGATAAGGATGTGATCTCCATTGCGGATGAAGTGATTGATGTGGGGCCGCTGGCAGGAAAAAACGGCGGGGAGGTTCTCTATCAGGGCAGCTATCAGGGGCTCCTTGGTTCCGGCACATTAACCGGGAAGGCCATGAAGATGGAGATACCCTTTAAGGCGGAGCCAAGGAAACCCAAAGGATTCCTGCCTGTTAAACATGCCAGCCTGCACAATCTGAAACATGTTTCCGTTGATATCCCCCTGCATGTGCTGACTGCGGTGACCGGTGTGGCTGGTTCCGGGAAAAGCTCCCTGATCCGGGACGTGTTTGCCGGGCAGTATCCGGAACAGGTCATCCTGGTGGACCAGTCCCCGGTGACAGCCACCGGGCGCTCAACCCCGGCCACCTTCCTGGGATTTTTCGATGATATCCGAAAACAGATGGCGAAAGAAAACAACGTGAGCGCCGCCCTGTTTTCCTTTAACAGCAAAGGCGCCTGCCCGGTCTGCAAGGGACGGGGGGCTGTCACCACCGAGCTGGTCTTCATGGACCCGGTGACGACCACCTGCGAAGCCTGCGGTGGGAGTCGCTACAGTGATGAGGCGCTTTCCTATTTATACAAAGGAAAAAATATTGTGGAGCTTCTGGATATGAGCGCAGGGGAGGCCGAAGACTTCTTTTCCGGCTGTCCGAAAATCCGCAGGGCGCTGCACGCCATGGTGGAGGTGGGGCTTTCCTACCTTTCCCTTGGACAGCCCTTATCCACCCTGTCAGGAGGCGAGCGGCAGCGGGTAAAGCTGGCAAAATACCTGGGGCAGAAGGGGAACATCTATGTGCTGGATGAACCCACCACCGGGCTCCATGCCTCCGATGTGAAGACAATTATGAAGCTTCTGGACGGCTTTGTGGAGCAGGGGAACACGGTGGTGGTGATCGAACATAACATGGATGTGGTAAAGCTGGCGGATTACGTGATTGATATGGGGCCGGACGGGGGTACGCTGGGAGGCGAGGTAGTCTTTACCGGAACCCCGCAGGAGCTGGCGGAATATGGACAGACCATTACGGCTGATTATCTAAGGAAATGCTGATTAAATCAGCATTTCCTTAAGAAAACCTGAAAACAGCAAAAAAAGTCGAGACAAAAAGCGGGGATCATTATAAAATAGTAACTCCAAGAAGGAGGTGGTTTATTTTGAAAGAACAGACAGCGGCGGTCCAGAGGATGCAGGATTATATCGAAGCCCATCTGGAAGCGGATATCACACTGGCACAGCTGTCAGCCGTCTCCCTGTTTTCCCCCTGGCATTCCTACCGGCTGTTTAAGGAGTTTTTGGGGGTGACGCCGGCAGAGTATATCCGCAGGCTCCGGCTTTCCCGGTCCGCCATGCGGCTGAAGGAGGAACAGTGCCTTGTAACGGAGGCGGCCTTTGACTGCGGGTTTGGCAGTGTGGACGGGTATACCCGCGCCTTTTACCGGGAATTCGGCTGCAGGCCGGGGGAATATCTGAAGGACCCGGTGCCGATTGCCCTGTTTATCCCATACGGCGTAAAATTCAGAGAACTGAGGGAGGATGTTTTGGATATGGAAATGAAGAATCTGCAGAGCGTATTTGTCCAGGTAATCCGGAAACCGGAGAGAAAAGTCATCATCAAACGGGGGATAAAAGCGGAAGATTATTTTGCGTACTGTGAAGAAGTGAGCTGCGAGGTCTGGGGGATATTAAAAAGTATGGATTCCCTCTGCGGGGAGCCGGTCTGCCTGTGGCTGCCGGAGGCCTATAAAAAGCCTGGCACTTCCACCTATGTACAGGGGGTGGAGGCAGAGGCGGATTACGAAGGGGAAATCCCGGAGGGGTTTGATGTTATTTCCCTGCCTGCCGCCGAGTATCTGGCAGTCCAGGGAGAGCCTTTCCGGGAGGAGGATTATTCTCAGGCGATTCTTGCCGTACAGTATGCCATCGACCACTATGACCCGACTGTAATTGGATACGAGTGGGATGAGGAAAGCCCCCGTATCCAGTTGGAGCCCAGAGGGGAGAGGGGATATATTGAGCTTCGGGCAATTAAAAAGCAGCAAGCGTAACGGTGCATACCGTTACCGGAAAAAGGAGGATAAGATGAGCGAAACCATAAAAAAGATAGAAGAGGCTGTCCTGACAAAGGGCCTGACCAAAAGCTATCGGGGAAGAACCGTGCTGAAAGGTCTGAATCTGTCGGTCAAGGCCGGCACGGTCTTTGGCCTGCTGGGGGCAAACGGCGCCGGAAAGAGTACCACCATCGAATGCATCCTGGGAACGAAACAGGCGGATGGCGGAACTGCCCTGGTATTGGGGCGGGATGCAAAAAAGGACCGGCGCGCCGTATTTCAGAAAGTGGGCGTCCAGTTTCAGGAAGGGGATTACCAGCCGGAGATTAAGGTATCCGAGCTTTGCGGGGAAACTGCCTGCCTGTATGAGAGGCCGGCAGACTGGCGGAAGCTGTGTGAACGTTTCGGAATCGGGGATAAGATAGGTCATGCCGTGAAAAGTCTTTCCGGCGGGGAGCGCCAGCGGCTGTTTATTGTCCTGGCGTTGATACCGAACCCGGAGCTTGTGTTCCTGGACGAGCTGACTACCGGGCTGGACGCAAGGGCACGCCGGACGGTGTGGAAAATCCTTGAGGATTTAAAGGGCGAAGGGCTGACCATCTTCCTTACTTCCCATTTCATGGATGAGGTGGAAGCCCTCTGCGATGAAATCTGTATCCTGAGAAAAGGGGAGGCCGTGTTTTACGGCACTGTGGAGCAGGCGAAGGCCCAGAGCGGCTGTGAACGTCTGGAGGATGCCTATTTGAAATTTGCGGACGAGGAGGTTGTGGCATGAGAACTTTTTTCAGTCTTTTAAAAACAGAACTGAAGCTGAATATCCGGAATATGAACATGGTGATCTTTGCCATCATTATGCCGGTTGTGGTACTGGTCATCCTTGGTTTCATTTACCAGGCAAAGCCCGCTTTTCCGGGGGCGGAGTATACGTTCCTGGAGCAGTCCATGAGCGCGGTCTGCACCATCTCCATCTGCGCCGGGGGCCTGATGGGGCTGCCTCTGGTGGTAGCCGGGTACCGGGAACGGAAAATCCTCAAACGGTTCCGGGTGACGCCCATCAGCCCGGTTATGCTGCTGGGGGTGGAATTTACCATCTATGTGCTGTATGCTGCGGTTTCCATGGCTTTGGTTTTTCCGATGGCGGCTGTATTCTGGGGCGTAAGGCTTCCCGGCAGCCCGGCGGCATTCCTTGGGAGCTGGCTCCTTACCCTGGTTTCCACCTTAAGCATCGGGATGATGGTGGGCGGCATTGCGAAAAATGAAAAAATGGCCAGTGTGATCGCCTGCCTTTTGTACTTTCCCATGCTGATTTTTTCCGGGGCTACGCTGCCCTTTGAGGTGATGCCGGAGATGATGCAGAAAATCGTAGCCCTTTTCCCGCTGACACAGGGGATACAGCTTATGAAGGCGGCTTTTCTGGGGATGCATACGGAACCTGTCTGGGCACCGGCAGCGGTTATGGGGATTGTTACTATTCTGTGCGCAGGTGCGGCGGTGAAATTTTTTAAATGGGAGTGAGTTCTTTCGGGCTATCAATTCGTATCGTTCAAATGCGAGGTTTTTTGTGAGAGAATCGGCTATACTTAAAACAGCAGGAGGGAACACGATGGACTGGATAAAACGGTTGAACCAGGCGATTGATTTTATAGAAGAGAACCTGGATGGGGAACTGGATTATGAAGATGTAGCCGGGATTGCGGGCTGCCCTTCCTACTATTTCCAACAGTTGTTTTTATATATGACAGACATGACATTGCGGGAATACATACGGCGGCGCAGGCTGTCTCTGTCCGCCGTGGAACTGCAAAAAGGAAATGGGAAAGTAACGGATATTGCCATGAAGTATGGTTATGAATCTCCCACCGCATTTACCAGGGCTTTTAAGAATTTTCATGGAATCACGCCCTCTGCTGTAAAAACGGAACCGGTATCCTTTCAGGCATATCCGCCCATTTCTTTTTCCATGGCAATCCACGGAGGGGTGCCGCTGCAATTCAGGATAGAGGAAAAAGAAGCGTTCCGGATACTGGGACTGTCCTGTCCCCTGTCGAAAGAACTGACAGAGAATTTTGAAAGAATACCAACGGTATGGGATGCCGCACTGGCAGACGGAACACTTGCCAGATTAATCTCCATGGCAGAGGGAAAGCCGGAGGGACTTCTCGGTGTCAGTATCCATCATACGGAAGACTGGAAATATCTGATTGCTGTCCGTTCCGATCAGAAGCCGGGGGAATACGAAGAATATCAGATTCCGGCATGCAAATGGGCGGTTTTTGAAGGAAAGGGGACGAACCGTACTCTTCAGGAACTGGAAAGGCGTGTCATTACCCAATGGCTCCCTACGTCTGGCTACACCTACGCAGATATACCGGATATTGAGGTGTATCTCCATGCAGACCCGGAAGACGCAGTCTATGAATACTGGCTTCCTGTACGATAAGAAGGGCATGGAACCGGAAGGAGGATACCGATGGATTGTCAGGAGATGATAAATGAGCTTAGGGCACAGGCTTCTGAGAAATACAGGGAAAATATGATTCGGATGGGGATACCGGCCGAAAACAGTATTGGTGTGGCAACGTCCGTGGTAAGGGGCCTTGCAAAGAAAGCCGGGAAATCGCAGGAGCTGGCATCTGAACTGTGGAATACAAAATACCACGAGGCAAGGATGCTGGCGGTCTTGTTGATGAACCCGAAGGTGACAACGGATGCTGAGGCAGAGAGGCTGCTCCTTGATGTGGTTTCCTGGGATTTATGCGACCACCTGTGTAAAAATTTATTTTTGAAGATGAAAAACAGGGATATTTTTATTGCGGAGTGGATACAGGAACCTCAGTTATATAAAAAAAGGGCGGCATTTGTGCTGATTGCAGCTTCTGTGATACATGACAGGAAGCTGACGGATGAAACGGTGGACGGCTATCTGGAGCTGGTTACGCAGTATGCGGATGATGGACGGGAGCATGTAAAAAAGGCGGTTTCCACTGCCTTGAGAGAAATCGGGAAAAAGAGTTTTCATTATAACGAAAAGGCACTTTTGCTGGCGCATGAGTGGATGGAGGGAGAGAGCAGGACATTGAGGTGGATTGGAAAGGATGCGGCGAAGGAACTGGAAACCATGGTAAAGGCAGAAGGGCGGGGACGTCTGATTTCCGCAAATACCAGGATGGGAAAGGAATCAGGAGGTTCGGGATGAACAAGAAATTTTTTGCGCTTCCGCAGGAAAGGCAGGAACAGATCATAAATGCGGCATATGAAATGCGGCATATGAAGTGTTTTCCAGGAACAGCTATAAAAATACGTCCATGTCCAGGCTTGCGGATGCCGGCGGCGTATCCAAATCCCTGCTGTTTCATTATTTCTTAAATAAAAAGGAACTGTATCTGTACCTTTGGGAGCATGCAGGCAGGCTTTACCGTGAAAAAGTAAGGAAGGGAGATACGCAGACCACGGATTTGTTTGAGATTCTCTGCCAGAGGGTTCTGGCAGGCTGTGTCTTTATGAGGGAGACCCCGACCATATACCTGTTTATATTGAGGGCATTTTTGAGGAAAACCAGGAAATCAGGGAAGAACTTCAGAATAATTATAAGACAGCGTTTTTTCACGGAACAGAGGATATACGGGGGCCGGCAGATATGGACCTGTTCCGGCCGGGTATTGATACGCAGCTGTTGTTAGAGGAGATTAACGGTTATCTTCTCAGCTGTTACTGGAAGATGTTTTCAACCGGGGAGCTGGACCCGGATTTTCTGGAGAAGGACTTCCTGAAAAGAGTTGGACAGTGGAAAAGGGTATACCTGAAAGAAAGGAATCATTAAGATGGCAGTTTCAAATATAAGGGCAGATTTTCACGCAGAACTGCAAAAGGTTTGGGAGTTTGTGACTTCTCTGGAGGATACGGCGTGGCGCAGCGATCTGAGCAGGGTTGAGATTATAGATGATAAGCAATTCGTGGAATATACAACATCCGGCTACCAGACCATCTTTACCGTTACAGTGAGGGAAGAATGCAGGCGCTGGGAATTTGATATGGAGAATGACAATATGCATGGGCATTGGACAGGGATTTTCTCCGGCGAAGGCGGCGTGACAACGATTGATTTCACGGAGGATGTTACAGCAAAAAAATGGTTTATGAAACCGTTTATCGGGGCATATCTGAAAAAGCAGCAGGATTTATATATATCGGATTTAAGAAAAGCTTTGGAGCATACCTCATAAGAAGCCTCATAAGAAAAGCAGGAGGAATTATCTTTTCTATTGACTTTTTACAAAAAGGAGAATAGAGTGATAGCAAGCACTTGCGTGTAAGAGGTGGGAGAATGGACGAAACAAGCCAAAAAATCATTGATGCAACCATGTCTCTGATTCGTGATAAAGGGTATGTTGCCACGACGACAAAAGATATTGCACGTTTAGCCGGCGTAAACGAGTGTACGCTGTTCCGTAAATTTCAAAATAAAAAAGATATTGTACTCCATGGTGTATCTCAGGAAAAATGGAGAGCGCATGTTACGCCGGAGCTTTTTCAAAATGTGCAATGGGAGTTAGAGCCGGATTTAGAGATGTTTATGAACGCATATATGGATAAAATCACTCCGGATTTTGTAAATCTGTCCATTGGCTTAAGAGCGCCGCGGCTTTATGAAGAAACTGCCTCTATGATTATGAAAGTACCACAGGCATTTATTTCTTCTCTGACAGAATACTTCAGGAAAAAGGAGGAATTGGGGGAAATTCCCCATTATGATTTTGAAAGTCTGGCGATGACTATTTTTTCTTCCACGTTTGGTTATACATTTTTAAATGCGTCTTTGGGCCAGAACCTTACTGAGGTGGGCAGAGAAGAATTTATCAAAAACAGTGTAAAGATATTTGTGAATGGGATTGTACAGAAGTAAAAATGGTACTGTATATTCAGTGCCATTTTATCATACCTAACTACAAGCAACTATGCACATTCGGAAATGCTGAAGCTTGCAGAAATGACAGGGGTTCCTGTTATTACTACCATAATGGGAAAAGGGGCAATTCCCACAACCCATGACTTGTACATCGGGAATCTGGAAATCCATGGGAGCTACGCGGCGAATACAGCGATCAGTAATTGTGATGTCCTCTTTTCTATCGGGACGAGGTTTAATGACCGCATAACAGGAAAAATCGGACACTTTGCCACCCATGCGGCAATCATTCATATAGACATAGACTCCGCTTCGATTTCCAGAAATATAGAGGTAGATATTCCCATTGTTGCGGACGCAAAAACGGCTCTTTTGGCATTGCTTGAAAAAGCGCAGAAATTAGATACGCAGGAATGGCTGGGGCAGATCAGGCAGTGGCAGGAAATGTTTTTTTGACAGGCGTTATTCCAGCACCTGTATGCGGTACAGAAAAAGCTGCCCCAGTAGCTGTAATGCCCCGACAGAGTGCTGCCCGGAATATACGCCGGATTTCCTTAAATTGGCGGAAAGCTACGGGGCAAACGGTATCCGCGTAACAAAAGAAAATGAGATTGCCGCTGCCCTTGAAACAGGAAAAAACACGTTAAAAGTACCTACTGTCATTGAATTTATCATTGAGCCAGAGGAAAATGTTATGCCGATTGTTCCACCCGGCAATGCTTTGGACGACATGATACTGGAAAGCGGGGATAAGGGAATATGAAAAAGAGATGGATTTGTTTATTTGTTGAAAATGATATAGGGGTTCTTGCCAGAATATCGGGATTGTTTTCCGGAAAGTCCTATAACCTGGCCAGCCTGACCGTGGGAACAACCGAGGACAGAACGCTTTCCCGTATGACAATCAGCTTAACCAGTGATGACAGAACATTTGAACAGGTAAAGAAGCAGCTGGGCCGATGTATTGAGGTAATTAAGGTAGTTGATTACACGGACATTGCTATTCATATGAAAGAGCTGATGTTTGTAAGAATAAATAACTGCTCGGATCGGGATATTGACGAGATATTCAAGATTTCGCAAGTATTTCAGGTATCGATTATTGATTATTCCCCGGCGACAGTGCTGATTGAAAGTGTGCATACAGAAAACCGTAATAATGCTCTGATCGCGTTACTGGAGAAATGCTATGCAAATCGAATTGAAATTGTTCGAGGAGGCAGTGTTGTTGTTGAAACATTAAGCATAGCTGATCGATAAAGAGGAATGGGTCTTCTCAAAATTGGTCAATGGGGTGATAATATAACGAAAGTGAATCAGAGAGGGCAAGTTATTATCCTATAATTTTTTACGCCGCAGTGCGCAGTTTCCTTTAAAAGCATAGAAATGGGCAGTTAGAATACAGGAGGAGAAAGGGCATGTCATTTATGAAGGAAATACTGGAAAAGAATATCCCCATCTGGGAGGAATGTATTGCAACACCCTTTATACAGGATCTGCAGGCGGGAACAATGCCGATAGAATGTTTCAAAAATTACATGATACAGGATAGTATTTATTTAAAGCACTATGCCAGGGTTTATGGAAAAATGATCTACCATGCTCAAACCTTACAGGAGATTCAGTTATATTATTCCATCCTGAGCTTTGTTACGGACACAGAATCTGCTGTGAGGCTTCAATACCTGGAGCAGTTGGGAATGACGGATAGGGATATGGAGCATATCATGCCGTTACCGGAAAACCAGGATTACATTGACTTCCTGTTGGAAACGGCAGAGGGTGGAGATGGGAAAGAAATGCTGATGGCAGTACTCCCCTGCATGATGAGCTACAGCTATATCTTCCGCAGGCTGGCCATCAGTTCGACAAGCAGAAATTCCAGGTACTGGGACTTTATCGAGGACTATGCGGATGATTCTTATGCAAAAGGATGCCAGGAGTGGTCAGATTTCGCGGATTGGAAATGCAGGGGGATTTCCGGGGCAGAAAAAGCGAAGCTGAGCAGCATCTTTGAAAAGGCGAGCCTTCTGGAACTGGAATTTTGGAAGATGCCGTATCGGAATCAAAACACTGAAAATAGGGATGAAATGAAGTAAACATTTGAAAAAGATGTAGAGTGAAGGTTAAAACTGTGATTCATAATCAGGAGAACTGGCTATGAATGCGATATAAGAATGATACCTGTATTTTGTGACCATAATGTTTATATTGACATTAGCAGCATTGCCGTTACCTGGAATAAAATCAGCAAACATGTTGAATGAAACGGAGTTACGAAAGGAGTTTACCAATGCTTCACATTGAACATTATTCTAAAACTTATCCCGGCGGGAAGAAGGCGGTGGATGATTTGACTCTGCATGTCCGTCCCGGTCAGATCTATGGATTCATCGGCCATAACGGAGCAGGCAAAACCACCACACTTCGGGCTGTGGCCGGGGTGATGGACTTTACCGAAGGCACCATCACCATTGACGGCCACGATATTAAGAAGGCTCCTGTGCAGGCGAAACGTGTCACCGCTTTTCTGCCGGACAACCCGGACATCTATGAGTTTATGAAAGGGATTGATTACCTCAATTTCATTGCCGATCTGTATGACATTTCTGCCAAGCAGCGCACTGCCGACATTGGCAAATATTCCGATGCTTTTGAACTCACAGACAATCTGGGCTCCCCCATTGGCAGCTACTCCCATGGGATGCGGCAGAAGCTGGCTTTGATTTCCGCTTTTATCCGGCGGCCCAGGCTGCTGATTCTGGATGAACCATTTGTAGGTCTGGACCCTTCGGCTGCACATATAATGAAAGGCTATCTGTCAGAATTATGCCAAGGCGGGTCAGCGGTATTTTTTTCCACTCATGTACTGGAAGTGGCAGAAAAGCTGTGCGATCAGATTGCCATTATCAAAAACGGGAAACTGGTGCAAAGCGGTCCCACGGCAGAGCTGGTGGGGGATTCCTCCCTGGAAAGCGTATTTTTAGAACTGGAGGGAGAGCGATGAAAAAATTTTTTGTCCTGTTGAACGTCAGCCTCCGGTCCATGCTTCTTTCCTTAACCAATTCCAGGGGACGCAGTAAGAGAAAAGCGGCTACAGGACTGGGCGCGGTCTTTCTCATTGCCTTTCTGGGGCTGTATCTGTCCGGGCTTTACAGTTATATGCTGATGAAGGCGCTGGCGCCATCCAATATGGAAGTGCTGGTATTTGTATTCATGGGCATGGCCGCACTGGTGGGCGGGCTTCTGTTTACCACCTTTGCGGTGAAGGGCGTGGTATTTGGCGGAAAGGACAATGACCTGTTGCTGAGTATGCCGGTGCCCGCAACCATGCTGATGGCCAGCCGGGTAACCGCCATTTATCTGGAGAACCTGCTGTTTGCCATTTTCGTACTGGTTCCTGCCGGGGTAATCTGTACTTTTATGACACAGAACGGTGTGGGGTACAGCCTGCTGTTCTGGATGCGGCTGGGGACCTCGGTGCTGGCCCTTCCGCTGCTGGATACGGCGCTGTCCGTATTGTTGGGGGCGCTGGTCGCCTTTCTGTCTGTTCGGGTGTCCCGCAGAGCATTGGGACAGAATATTGTGATGGGAATATTCATGGCAGCAGTGTTCTATTTCTCGTTTCACCTAAGCGGTATGATAAACAGTCTTGCTGAGAATGCCGCCGGAGTGAAAAACTCCCTTACCTGGGCGGCGCCCATGCTGTGGATGGGGGAAGGCATTATGGGAGACGGGAGGCTGCTGCTGGCCTTTGTCCTGTGCTGCGTGTTCCCTTTTGCCCTGGTGGTAATCGGCCTTGGCCGGGGATACCGTCAGGCCGTGACTGCTTTTGCCGAGCGATCCGTACAGAGCAATTACAAACTCTCGGCGCAGACTGCCTCCGGACAGAAGAAGGCTTTGCTGAAAAAGGAAATGCAGCGCTTTTTTGGTACACCCATGTACTTCTGGAATGCCGGTATCGGTCTGATTATGCTGCTGGCCGCAGGGGCAGCCTCCCTGGTTATGAGAGATAAACTGTTAGCTTATATGGAAATGGCCGGGTATCCTTTACCGCTGCTTCCTATGGCGGCAGCGGTGATTGGTTTCTGCCTCTGCACCTGTCCCATCACTGCGCCTTCCATCAGTCTGGAAGGAAAATACCTGTGGATTTTGCGGGAATCCCCCATAGAGGAAAGGTCCCTGCTCTGGGTTAAGGTTGGCTTTCAACTTCTGCTGACCCTGCCCTGTACTGTAATTGCCGGGATGTGTATTTCGATTGCTTTTGGTTTTCCTTTGTGGCAGGGGGCGGTGCTGCTCATTGCCACACTGCTTTTCGCCGTAGGGCATGCTGCCTTTGGAATGCTTATGGGCCTGTGCTTTCCGAAGCTTGACGCAGTGAATGAAACGGTCGTTATCAAGCAGTCTATGGCCACGGTACTGGCAATGTTCGCTTCCATGGCGGTACTGGGGGTGGCAGCGGGATTCTATTATCTGGGCAGTAAAACAGCTCCCTGGACTGCGCTGGCGCTGCCCATAGGGGTATTCGCCTTGTTTGCGGCGGTATGTATCGTGATCCTTACCAGACAGGGACCCTCACTGCTGAGAAAACTATAGACAAAAAACAGATACAGGGGGTTTCGATGAACGGGAAATTTTTTACGCTGCCGGAAGAAAAGCAGAAGCGGATTATAAATGCTGCGTATGTGGTATTTGCCAACAGCAGTTACAAAAAGGCATCCATGTCCCGGATTGCGGCTGCCGGCGGGATATCAAAGTCTCTGCTGTTCCACTATTTCCAGAATAAGAAAGAGCTGTATTTATACCTCTGGGAGAATATCAACAGGATATCCTGTGAAATAGAATTAAAGTATTACAGGGAAACAACGGATTTTTTTGAAATCATGACCCAAAAGATTCTGGCAAGATGTGAGTTTATGAGAACGGCCCCTGATGAATATTTATTTTCCATACGGGCCCTTTTTGCGGAACCTTTGGAAATCAGGGAGGCAACCGGGAAGTCATATAAAGAAGTATATGAAGATGCAGCAGGTGAGCTGCTGGGGTCCGTGGACCTTTCCGTGTTCCGCCCGGGTGTTGACGTGGGAATGCTGCTGGAGGAGATTGACAGCTATCTGTTTCACAGTCTCTGGCAGATGCTTTCAGCCGGGAAGCTGGACCCGGACGGCCTGGAAAGGGATTTTTTGAAAAGAGTCGGGCAATGGAGAATTGCTTATTTGAAGTAGGCTGCATTGTGGGGAGAAGAACAATGGATATCATTTTATTTGTGAGTGTAATCGTCTACCTTATTGTAACAGCATATGCAGGGTATGCGGCGATAGAAAAATTAAAAGGGGACGAGCTGTCAGAAGAAAAACGGATACAAAGATACCGGTTTTCCTTTCTGTGGAATGTGGCTTCCGGGGGTGTTGTTATGTTACTTATTGTTATGGGACCGGCTACCCTGGAGGAAACAGTCTTCCGACCGATCAGCTTTTTGCAAGGAAGCCATAGGTATCTGGCGTTTGGCACATGGATTTTATGTGGTCTGCTGGGTACGGTATTTATTTTTCAAATAGCTGTGTTTTTGATAAATCCGACCTACAGGGACTCTGTTTCGAAACAGATAGAGGAAAAAACACATTCAGGGAAAGTCTATGATCGTGTTGTAAACGGACTTATTCCAAGAACCAGGCGGGAGAAGAGCTATTTTACTGCAACGGCACTGGCAGCAGGTATCTGCGAAGAGATTGTATTCAGGGGATTTTTGTTGTATGTTTTGAGGAGAATTTTCCCGGAATTATCGCCGTTTCTCCTGGCAGCTCTGGCAGGTACCTGCTTTGGGGCAGCCCATTTTTATCAAGGTATCAAAGGCGTGATAAAAACAGGGCTTCTGGGTATATTGTTCGGATTCTTGTATATCAGCACAGGTTCATTGTATTTGTGTATGGCAGTTCATTTCCTGTTTGATATTTCAGCCGCATTTTTATGTGAGGAGGACAAATATGAGGTTTGAAGCCGTAATTTTTGACCTGGATGGTACGCTGCTTGATTCGATGGATGTCTGGGAGAAGATTGATATTTGTTTTCTACAGAAGCGTGGACTGCCGGTTCCGGCAGATTATGTGACTGAAATCTGTGCCCGCAGCTTTGAGGAAGCGGCGCAGTATACAATAGACCTGTTTGGACTTTCCGAAAAATCGGAGGATATCATCAGGGAATGGAATGAGATGGCAGTTTATGAATATGCCCATCATGTGAAATTGTCGCCATACGCCCTGGAATATCTTATCGAGCTTAAAAAACGTGGCATGAAACTGGCGGTTGCCACAGGGCTGCCAGGAGAATTGTTTCTTCCCTGCCTTGAACATAATTCTGTTTTGGAATTGTTTGATATTCTCTGCTCCACCGATGAAGTAAAACGTGGAAAAGAGTATCCGGATGTATTTGAACTTGCGGCGCAGAGGTTAGGGGCAGCCCCTCAGCACTGTCTGGTCTTCGAGGATGTTCTGCTGGCTGTCAAAAGCGCAAAGCAGGCCGGAATGCTGGTATGCGCTGTATATGACAAATATTCTGCCCGGTACAGGGTGCAGATGGAGCAGGCAGCGGATTTTTACATAGCAGATTTCAGAGATGCTCCTTTACCAGATGCAGATTTCGAGGATGAAAATGAAAAGGAGTGAACAGAAATTGAACATAGCAGGGGTTAAATTCGGGATAATCTTAATCATGACAGCCATGTGTCTGGCAGGATGTACGAAAGAGGAAGCGTTTGTTGACAGCTGTGATTCGGAAATAGCAGAGCAGGTAACCAGTATTATGCAGGAATCCCAGAAGGGATGTTATAACCTGGAGAACTGTGAGGTCTTTGTTACGGAAGAGAGTAAAAAGGATGGATATGTGGTCCGGAGAATGACATTCCAGGCAGATTGGAAGCGGGTCAGGGAACCTATAGATGATCCATTGATCCAGGGAATGCTGCAGGCCAGGGATGAACTGGAATCGCCTGAGGAAAAGGAGGCTGCAGGGAAAATCATCGATGGATATATCGTGGAAATGAATAGTGAACCGGAATCGGAAAGGATAGAAACAAAATTTGTTGCACAAATTTCTCCGGAAAACGAAACATTGGAACTGTTTTATCCGTTTGTACAGGAGGGAAAGGAAACGCTGCTTCCATTCCGGGAGTATGCGGAAGAAAACTGGTTTGAAAATGCTGAAAAGCGGATGCAGGAGGGACGCAGGCGTTTGATTGTTGAAGTCACAGGGGCAGATGAATAAGGACAATGAGTGATTAAGGAGCAGACTATGAATAAAGATTTGGGTAAAGAAAGTAAAATTGGGATTATGTGTGCAACGGCCAGGGAACTTGCCCCATACCTGTCCGTTATGCTGAATGCGGCCATCTTAGATGTTCGGATATAAATAACGTACTGGAAGATGTGTATATTGAAAGTTTTATGTGCCAGAAGTATCCAGGCAGTATTCAAAATGGAATTCAACGTAATGCTGCGCTTATCATTCATCATATTCCAACGCAGGAAGCGCGTAAGGCAGAAAAGAGCGATGGACTGACCATTATGCTGGATATGATTTTCCGCTATGCCAGAGCCGGAAGGACAGAGGCAGAAAAAGAATATGATAAACAGTATTGTTCCCGCTTAAATTCCTGCCGTAAAATCATTGATGAGGCAGTGGTAAGCGCTGACCCGGATATTCGCTTTTATGCTACGAACCGCCTGATGCTAAAGTTGTGGAAATACATCAGACAGGCCATTAAAACAGCGGCAAAGAGCCTGAAAAATGAAATAAACCGGCTTTCGGAGGAAGAACTGAGTAAGAAAATTCAGGAGTATTTAAATCGGAAAATGTTATGGGTGGCACTTTCAGAGACCATCGGTGCTTCGGAAGAACAGAATGAAGTGGAAGAGGAAATTGAAGGCTGGGACGGGGAGCTGGAAGGGGAACCGGAATCTCAAAATCAGAACGGTAAGAACGAAGAATTAGAAAATGCACTTGAGAAAATGCGAGATGGGCAGAGGCAGGAAGGAGGAGAAGAGGAAACAGAGGAAGGAACGGAGATAGATGAGACATTATCTAATCTTTTGCAGAAAATAGCAGAGGAGAAGTTTCTGCAGGATGAGGAATCGGATTTAAAAAGGAATCTGGAGGAGGAGGCAGCAGATTTTAAATTGGACGGTATCCACAAAGATTCAGTGATTGAAATGCACCGGATGACAACAGTTCCCCTGCGATTGGAAAAAGAATATAAAATGATTGCTCCAGAAATAAACCGAATCACAAAACGGCTGGAAGCATCGCTTGAAGATGTGCTGGAGCGGCTGGAGGGAGGTACGCAATCAGGTCTTTACATGGGGAAACGTTTAAGCCGTGGAAATCTGTACCGGCTAGATGATAAGATTTTTGAAAAAACAATAAAACCGGAAGATGGATTTTCAATCGCATTTGCGGTTCTGCTTGACCTTTCAGGTTCTATGTCATCCGGTGGCAGGATTGAGTCTGCACAAAAAGCGGGTCTTGTCATGTATACGTTTTGCCGGAATCTGGGAATACCGGTTATGCTGTATGGCCATACAACCCATGATACGGGATATACGGAAGTGGTAGACATTTACTCTTTTGCAGATTTTGATTCTGTAGACAATCAGGATTATTTAAGAATCATGAGTGTTAGTACCTATGATTGTAATAGAGATGGAGTAGCACTTAGATTTGTAGGACAAAAACTGCTAAACCGGCCAGAGGATATAAAAATATTATTAATGATTTCCGATGGACAGCCTTATGCCCAAGGATATAAAGGCGAAATTGCAAAAGCAGATTTGCAAGAAGCCAAATATAGCCTGGAAAAAAGAGGAGTTAAGTTGTTTTCCGCAGCAATCGGTGATGACCGTAAGATGATTGAGGAAATATACAAAGATGGATTTCTGAATATTGCAGATTTCAATACAATGCCAGTCAAACTGGCAGGTCTCATCGCCCGGTTCATCAGATAGAGGAGGAGACATATGGCAGAAAGGGAAGAACGGGACTGGTCTAACGTAGTATCCGGTCAGATTGCAGTGTATAAAACAGATAAGGCACTGTTAGAGCTCATGGATAATTTAAAACCAGCGTCATATTTATTTCCGGCTCATATCCATGCGTCCGGAGACGTGTCAGAAGTTGGGGAAAGGTCCTTAATCCGTCTTAATATGCTGGATTACAGCAAAGGAACAGGGGATAATACAGTGAGTGTCTATGCCAATATCAGCCCAGAAGAAGCTAAATACATATACTCGGCGCTCTTTAATCATCTGTGGGAATTTGATTATCCCCAGGAAAAGATTTTTGGTAATCCAGATAAGGAGGGTTACAGTATTGTCACAAAACTTAATATTGTCCGGTATGATACTGATTCCCAGGGGAATAAACGTAATTACCCATGGTTTGTAGAAATACAAAACGGACGCGGCATTGCAATGAAAAATTCCAATGGTGGTCGGTATTGTAAAAGGAACAGTTATATCTGTGACAAGAAAGCCAGTCTGTACATCAATGATAAAGACCTGTTTATCCTATTTTGCAAGACAGACGCTTATATACGCGCATTTGAGATGGAGTATGCATTTCGGGAAAACAGGATCGGAAACTTTACCAGCTTGTATGGTCTTTTAAAGAATGAGATACAGGGAGCAGCCGACAGACTGCTCACTTGTATCCATAGGGAAGATGAGGAACCTATGAAAAAGGCAGGATGATTTAGTTCTAAAGGCCCAGGCTAAAGACCCTGTAAAAGTTGTTTGCTTGAATAAGAAGGGCAGATATGATATATTAGATTTGTAAAAGCATAAATTGTCTGGAACAGAAAGGAGGGCTTCTATGTGCCAGATCTCAATCCGCATACCGGATGCAGTTATGTATGATACACATATGAGTGAGGAGGAGGCCGCTGCATTTGCCAGATGTATGGTAGCAGTAGGATATTATACGCAGAATAATGTGTCCATAGGATACTGTGCCCAGATAGCCGATATGACAGAAGAAGAATTTATTAAATATCTGGGAAAGCGGAAGGTCAGTATTTTCCAGTTTGACAATAACGCAGAGTTTTTGGAGGAACTGGAGAATGCGTAGAGTGATTGTAAATTCCACCCCCATCATTATACTTTGTAATATTGGATTATTGGATATACTGAAGGCGCTCTATGCAGAGATTTGTATCCCGGAGGCTGTGTACCGTGAGGTGACAGAGAAAGACGATTCGGCATGTCAGGTATTAAAGACTGCATTGAATTGGATACATGTGGAAAAAATTGCAAACCAGTCAGATAAAAAGATGTATAAGGCGAAGCTTCACGATGGAGAAGTGGAAGTCATGATTCTGGCCCAGGAGGGGACAGCGGACGATTTAGTCGTGATAGATGACAATGCTGCTAAAAAAACAGCAAAATATCTCGGTCTAAAAGTTACCGGAACAATCGGAGTCCTTTTGAAAGCCAAGAGAGAGGGGATTATCCCGGAGATTGCTTCCATTCTCGAAAAAATGAAAAAGAACGGATTTTATATCAGCGAAAGCCTGGAACAACTGGTACTGGAACAGGCAGGAGAACAACACAATATATAGTGCAATGAAGTTGACAAAAACTATATATGGTGGTAAAATGAGTGAGAAAGCTGATTTATGTAATCCAAAGATTACAAATGGTTTTTGTTCCGGTGTTTAACTGGAAGCATGATTTTTGAAGTAACAGAATAAGAGCAGCTATTGTGCTGCGGGAATGAAGAGACATCAAAATGAATTGTTTTGGTGTCTCTTTTTTGTTGTGCGCCTGGCGGCGCACGTTTCTAACGGGTGAAAGTCCTGAATCCACCTGG
>OLRX01000374.1_pt1 | contig 41608 bp, 42 predicted proteins | sample 1672991 | NCBI WGS metagenome assembly OLRX01 (sample SAMEA3136744, study PRJEB25190) | human gut metagenome | biome: human gut; feature: human-associated habitat; material: faeces | place: Austria | collected 2013
CTTTGAAAAGGCTTCTTGCCATTTCGTGTTTCTTACTTAATCCGAAATCCATTTTATACTTTTCCTCCATTTTTAGTGAAGCACAGTCAAAACTCCAAACGACACCAAAGACATGTGTAGCGAAATGCACATGTCTGGCGCCACTCTCCGATATGAACATCGGTATCAGTCATTTTGACTGCCTACTTCTTATATATCTTATAAGGACTATACCCCTTATAATTCGAGAGTAATTATTCTATTCTTATTTGCTGTAATCGTAGAAACCTACGCCTGTCTTGCAGCCAAGTTTGTTTGCACGTACCATTTTTCTAAGTAATGGAGCTGGACGATACTTAGGATCGCCTGTCTCAGAATAGATTACTTCCATGATAGCAAGGCAGATATCAAGACCAATGTAGTCACCTAACTGTAAAGGTCCCATTGGGTGGTTAGCACCTAATCTCATTGCTGCATCAATATCTTCTACGCTTGCAACACCTGCTTCTAATACACAGATACCTTCGTTGATCATCGGAATAAGGATTCTGTTTACTACGAAACCAGCTGCCTCGTTAACCTGAACCGGTGTCTTACCGATTTTTTTGGAAATCTCAACGATTTTATCTCTTAAGTCATCCGGAGTATTTGCTCCCTGGATTACCTCGATCAGTTTCATTACTGGTGCCGGATTGAAGAAATGCATTCCGATTACCGGTCTGTCAAGACCTGCACCAATCTCTGTGATGGATAATGAAGAGGTATTTGTTGCAAAAATACAGTCAGCCGGAACAATTTCCTGAAGCTCTTTGAATGTCTGTTTTTTGATTGCCATATCCTCTAATGCTGCTTCAACTACTAAATCAGCATCTGTACAAATATCTTTTGTACCTGTGGTAATTTTAGCAAGGATTGCATCAGCTTTGTCCTGATCCATTTTGCCTTTTGCGATTCTTTTCTCGAATCCTTTTGCGATTTTTTTCTTGCCGTTTGCAGCAAACTCATCATTGATATCACATAAATATACTTCATAGCCTTCTGTCTGCGCAAAAGCCTGTGCGATACCTGATCCCATTGTTCCTGCTCCAATAATACCAACTTTCATGATATGTCCTCCTTAAAATGAAAATATATACTAACATGAAACATAGCGACTGCCATACCCAAACAATCTTGTCCATAGATTAGTCACACATATCTAATAATGTCTGTGCTTTGCCGTAACTATGTTAAATTACTAACAAAGCAATGTTTAAAATATCTCCGACACTTTCGCATGTCGCAATCATGCCGGAGATAAATCCGGATTTTTAAATCCTTTTAAAAATCAAGTTTTAATTAAGCTTCTTTTTTAACGATTGTAGCACAACCCATTCCGCCACCGATACACAGAGTAGCAAGTCCGTATGTAACGTCTCTCTTCTGCATAGCATGAAGCAGTGTAACAAGGATACGGCATCCGGAAGCTCCTACCGGATGTCCCAGTGCGATAGCACCACCGTTTACATTTAAGATATCAGAGCTGAAGCCTAACTCTTTCTGTACTGCTACAGACTGAGCTGCAAATGCCTCATTTGCCTCGATCAGATCGATATCATCCATCTCAAGACCAGCGATCTTTAATGCTTTTCTTGTAGCCGGAACCGGTCCGATACCCATGATCTCCGGAGCGCATCCGGCAAGAGCACCTGCTACGAATGTAGCCATCGGTTTAACACCAAGTTCTTTTGCTTTTTCTTCGCTCATTACAACGATTGCTGCAGCACCATCATTGATACCGGAAGCATTACCTGCTGTAACAAGTCCGCCCTCTTTACCGGAGCAGCATTTTAATTTAGAAAGTGACTCAGCTGTTGTGCCAGGACGCGGTCCCTCATCTTTTGCGATCATAACAGTCTCTTTTTTCATTTTAACCGGAACAGGAACGATCTCATCATCAAATGCTCCGGACTCCTGAGCTGCTACTGCTTTCTGCTGGGAAACTGCTGCGAACTCATCCAGTTCTTCACGTGTTAATCCCCACTGATCACAAATATTCTCAGCTGTAATCATCATATGGTAGTTGTTGAATGCATCCCATAATGCATCATTTACCATTGTATCAATCATAGTTGCATTGTTCATTCTGTAACCAAAACGAGCTTTCTTTAATGCATATGGAGCCATAGACATATTCTCCATACCACCTGCTACAACGATATCAGCCTGTCCAGCCATGATCATGTTTGCAGCCTCGTTTACACATTTCAGACCGGATCCGCATACTACATTCAGTGTGAAAGCCGGAACCTCATTCGGGATACCTGCTTTGATAGATGCCTGACGAGCTACGTTCTGTCCCTGGGAAGCCTGGATAACACATCCCATCATAACCTCGTCAACCTGTTCCGGAGCAACGCCTGCTCTCTTTAATGCCTCTTTGATAACGATGGATCCTAATTCAACAGCCGGAGTATTTCCAAACTGTCCACCCATTTTACCGATTGCAGTACGGCAAGCGCCTGCTAATACAACTTTCTTTGCCATTTTTTTCTTCTCTCCTTCTTGACTTTTTAAATATACCTCTAGTAATTATGTTAAAAGAATAACGCTAGACAATATTATTTTAGCACTATCATCTAATTTTTGCAACGTCTCCTTCGTCATTTTTCCTAAAATTTAAAAAGGATTTTCGTACACTTTTGTCATTTTTTTAACATAGTCGAAAGGGTGAAAAGTCATCTAAAAGACTGTTATTTTTTTAACATAGTCTCCAAAAAAAATTAGGATCCGTACACCGAACCTCGGTTTCCGCTTTCCTATTTTCTTCTTCGATGGTTCCTCGCTCTTTTGGCTAAGGTCTTTGAAAAATCTTATGAGTTAACTTTAACACACGTATGCATACAATGCAATACCCACATACAGGTAATTAAATTTCTTCCCAGTTCCTACATTACCACAAAGTTATTGAAAAATCCAGTCTTTTTATAAAACTTTGACATTTTTTTCACAAAATCTTCATATTTTTTCCATAACTGAAAGGACGCCAGAAGTTAATTTTTCCTAAGCAAGCAATTGTTAGTTGCAAGGGTAAAATTAACTTCTGACGTCTTCTCTTCAAAATCTTAAAATTAAATATTAAAGATTCTTAACTGTCGCGATGTCGATCATCGTCATCTGATCATTTGCTGTCTCAAGGCTGAGTGCCAGCGCATTTGCCGTATCCATGGATGTCAGGCAGTGAACGCCTGTCTCAATGGCATTTCGGCGAATGAGGAATCCGTCTCTGGATTTATCACGTCCCTGTGTTGGAGTATCGATAACAAGGTCAATCTTGTGTCCGAGGATCAGGTCCATAACATTTGGTGATTCCTGAGAAATTTTATTTACGCGTCGGGCATTTACACCGTGATCCTGCAGATATTTTGCAGTGCTTCTTGTGGCATAAATCGTATATCCCAGTGCCTCAAAACGTTTTGCAACGCCAACTGATTCTTCTTTATCCGAATCTTTGACGGTCATGATCATCCGTTTGTACTTCGGAAGCTGGATACCAGCACCGATAAATGCTTTGTACAGTGCTTCGTTGAAATTCTTGGCAATACCAAGACACTCACCGGTAGATTTCATTTCCGGTCCAAGACTGATCTCCGCTCCACGCAGTTTCTCAAAGGAGAATACCGGCATCTTGATTGCAATATAATCTGCCTCCGGTGCCAGTCCCGGCTTGTATCCCATTCCTTTGATTGTCTCACCAAGGATCACTTTGGTTGCCAGATCTACGATCGGGATACCTGTTACTTTGCTGATATACGGTACGGTTCTGGAAGAACGCGGGTTTACTTCGATAACGTATACTTCCTCGTTCATTGCAATAAACTGGATATTAATCAGTCCTACAACATGAAGTGCTCTTGCCAGACGTTTTGTATATTCTACAATCGTCTCTTTTACATGATTGCTGATCGTCGGTGCCGGATATACAGAAATACTGTCTCCGGAATGTACACCGGTACGCTCGATATGTTCCATAATACCCGGGATCAGGATATCTGTACCATCGCATACCGCATCAACCTCAATTTCTTTACCCATCAGGTATTTATCGATCAAGATCGGATGATCCTGTGCGATCTGATTAATGGTATCAATAAATTCTACGATTTCATCATCATTGAAGGCAATATGCATGCCCTGTCCGCCAAGTACATAAGAAGGACGAACAAGCACCGGATAACCTATGCGGTTTGCTGCCACTTTTGCTTCCTGAGCCGTATAAACAGTATCACCTGCTGCTCTCGGAATATTCGTCTTCTCCAGGATTTCATCAAAAAGTTCACGGTCTTCGGCTGCATCAACATCCTCTGCTTTTGTACCAAGAATCGGCACACCCATCTTCATCAGGCTTTCCGTCAACTTGATCGCAGTCTGTCCACCGAACTGTACAACTGCTCCATCCGGTTTCTCGATGTTTACAACATTCTCAACATCTTCCGGTGTCAGTGGTTCGAAATACAGCTTGTCTGCAATGTCAAAGTCAGTGGAAACCGTCTCAGGATTGTTATTAATAATAATGGTTTCATATCCGGCTTTGGAAAATGCCCATGTACAATGAACCGAACAGAAATCGAACTCGATACCCTGTCCGATACGGATCGGACCAGATCCAAGTACCAGCACTTTTTTCTTCTTTGCTGTTCCATCTGCCTCATTTTCACCGTCAAAACAGGAATAATAATATGGTGTGCTTGCCGCAAACTCAGCAGCACAAGTATCAACCATCTTGAAAGAAGCTGTGATACCGTTCTCATAACGCATATTTTTGATGTAGTCTTCGTCTTTACCTGTTAACTGAGCAATCACTTTATCCGGGAACTCAATACGTTTTGCTTCACGCAGCAGATCCACGGTCAGTGCTTCGCTGCGCAGACGACCTTCCATTTCAACCAGGATTGCGATTTTATCAATGAACCACTTGTCAATCTTTGTGATCTCATGGATAGTGTCATAGGAAACACCACGACGGCATGCCTCTGCAATAACCCAGATTCTTCTGTCATCTACCACTTTCAGACGCTCGATCAGTTTATCATAAGAAAGTGTCAGATATTCATCAGAAACAAGACTGTCCACATGCTGTTCAAGGGAACGGATGGCTTTCATCAACGCACCTTCGAAGTTTGTACAGATACTCATAACCTCACCGGTTGCTTTCATCTGTGTAGTCAGTGTACGTTTTGCAGTGATAAATTTATCAAACGGCAGACGCGGAATCTTTACAACGCAATAATCCAACATCGGCTCGAAACTTGCATAAGTTTTTCCTGTAATGGCATTTTTGATTTCATCCAGTGTGTAGCCAAGTGCGATCTTTGCGGCAACTTTTGCAATCGGATATCCGGTTGCCTTGGAAGCCAGGGCAGAAGAACGGCTTACACGCGGGTTAACCTCGATGACACAGTATTCAAAGGAATCCGGATTCAACGCATACTGTACATTACATCCACCGGTGATGTTCAGCTCACTGATAATATTTAACGCAGAAGTACGCAGCATCTGGTATTCTTTGTCACCCAGTGTCTGGGAAGGTGCTACTACGATAGAATCACCGGTATGCACACCAACCGGGTCGATATTCTCCATATTACATACGGTAATACAGTTTCCGTTGGCATCACGCATTACTTCGTACTCGATTTCTTTCCATCCGGCGATGCAGCGCTCAACCAGAACTTCTCCGACACGGCTCAGACGCAGACCATTACTCAGGATTTCAACTAATTCCTCTTCATTATGAGCAATACCACCGCCGCTTCCGCCTAAAGTGAAAGCCGGACGCAGTACAACCGGATAACCGATGGTATTTGTAAATTTAATGCCATCCTCTACCGTATTTACAACCAGAGAAGCTGCACACGGCTCGCCGATTTTTTCCATGGTATCTTTGAACGCCTGACGATCCTCCGCACGGAAAATAGTCTCAGCTGTTGTACCAATGAGTTTTACACCGTTTTCTTCTAAAAATCCGGATTCTGCCAGCTCCATACCAAGGTTCAGACCAGCCTGTCCACCCAGAGTCGGAAGTACGCTGTCCGGTTTTTCTTTTAAAATAATCTGTTTTAACACATCAACGGTCAACGGCTCGATATAAACCTGATCCGCGATCTGTTTATCTGTCATGATGGTTGCCGGGTTGGAGTTTACCAGGCAAACTTCAACACCTTCCTCTTTCAGGGAACGGCATGCCTGTGTACCTGCATAATCAAACTCAGCAGCCTGTCCGATAACGATCGGACCGGAACCGATTACTAATACTTTTTTGATATCTGATCTCTTTGGCATTATTTCTGTCCTCCCATCATTTCAATAAACTTGTCAAACAGGTATCCGGAATCCTGTGGCCCAGGGCATGCTTCCGGATGGAACTGTACAGTAAAGATATTCTTTCCTGTATACTTGAGTCCTTCGTTGGTTCCGTCATTTACATTTGTAAACGCAGGAACTGCTACTGTTTGATCCAGACTGTCTGCATCCACCGCGTATCCATGGTTCTGGGATGAAATGTATACACGACCTGTCTCCAGATCTTTTACCGGATGATTGCCACCTCTATGACCATATTTGAGTTTATAAGTATCTGCGCCGGTAGCTAATGCCATCAGCTGGTGTCCTAAGCAGATAGCAAAAATCGGTACTTCTGAATCATAAAGTTTTTTCACTTCTTTGATAATATCTGTGCAGGCTTTTGGATCTCCAGGGCCGTTAGAAAGCATAATTCCGTCCGGATCAGAAGAAAGAATCTCCTCAGCCGTTGTGTGTGCCGGATAAATCGTAACTTCACAGCCACGTTTGTGCAGGGACTGTGCAATATTGTTCTTTGCGCCAAAGTCCAGCAGTGCTACTTTATAGCCATCTGCTTTCAGCACTTTTTTCTCACTGCAAGTCACCTTATCCACTACATTTCCTGTATTGTATACATGAAGCTGAGGCAAAATTTCATCCAGTTTGTAATTTTCATCTGTGGTGATCATACCATTCATAGTTCCTTTTTCACGCAGAATTTTTGTCAACGCTCTTGTATCAATTCCTGCGATTCCCGGAATATCATGTTCTTTCAAAAAATCCTGAATGGTTCCCTGGCAACGGAAGTTACTTGGAATTCTGGATAACTCTCTTACGATATATCCGTCCGGCCATGGCTGTGCAGACTCCATATCCGGTGTAACTCCATAATTTCCAATCAGCGGATACGTCATTACAACTGCCTGTCCCGCATAGGATGGATCTGTCAAAACCTCCAGATAACCAGTCATGGAAGTATTGAAGACGATCTCACTGATCACGCTCTTTGTCGAACCAATGCTTGTTCCGGTAAATACTGTACCGTCTTCCAGAATCAGAAATGCTTTCATTTATTCGCCCGTCCTTTCTCTTTTCTACAATATACACTTTGCATCCAAAAATGTTCTCACATTTTTGCTGCGAGATGCACGTCATGCAGCGCATGATAAATATCTCTGTCCATCTCTGTAATCTTACTACATTTTAACATGTATTTGCTGGCTTGTTGCAAAAAAAAAGAGGGAATTTTCTCTTTTTCTGTATATTTATACATTATTTATGCATAATATTCATTTTTCTGCCATATATACAAATTGTAGGTATTTTATCATAGTTTTTTCCTTTTTTCAACACTTACTTTCATGATTTCTCACTTAAGCAACAGCGGCAAGGCCCGACGTCATCGCCAGACCTTGCCGCTTCTTAATTACTCAATTTTTGTTTTTCCACCCATATATGGCTGTAATGCTTTCGGAATATTAACAGTTCCATCCGCATTTAAGTTATTTTCCAGAAATGCGATCAACATTCTTGGCGGAGCAACTACGGTATTATTCAATGTATGTGCCAGATATTTCTTACCATCAGCACCTTTTACACGGATTTTCAGTCGTCTTGCCTGAGCATCACCAAGATTTGAACAGCTTCCTACTTCGAAATATTTCTTCTGACGCGGAGACCATGCCTCAACATCAACAGATTTGACCTTCAGGTCAGCAAGGTCACCGGAACAGCACTCTAACGTACGAACCGGAATATCAAGACTGCGGAACAGATCTACCGTATTCTGCCATAATTTCTCATACCACATCATAGAATCTTCTGGTTTACATACAACGATCATTTCCTGTTTTTCAAACTGATGGATACGGTAGACACCTCTCTCCTCGATACCATGAGCTCCTTTTTCTTTACGGAAACATGGAGAATAGCTGGTCAGAGTCTTTGGCAACTGCTCCTCATCGATCATCGTATCAATAAAGCTTCCGATCATGGAATGCTCGGAAGTACCGATCAGATACAGATCCTCGCCTTCAATCTTGTACATCATAGCATCCATCTCATCAAAACTCATAACACCGGTAACAACATTACTTCTGATCATGTATGGCGGAATGCAGTATGTGAATCCACGGTCAATCATAAAGTCACGGGCATAAGCCAGAACTGCTGAGTGCAAACGGGCAATATCCCCTTTCAGATAATAGAAACCGTTTCCGGCTACTTTTCTTGCACTGTCAAGATCAATACCATCAAATTTCTCCATGATTTCTGTGTGATACGGAATCTCGAAATCCGGAACAACCGGCTCACCGAAACGCTCAACTTCTACGTTCTCACTGTCATCTTTTCCAATCGGAACAGACGGATCAATGATATTTGGGATGGTCATCATGATTTTTTTGATTTTCTCCTGAAGCTCGCCTTCCTGTGCCTCAAGTTCTGTCAGACGTTCTGCATCTTTGGCAACCTGCTCTTTTAATGCCATAGCCTCTTCTTTTTTTCCCTGTCCCATCAGAGCACCAATCTGTTTGGAGATACGGTTTCTGTTGGCACGCAGATCATCCGCTTCCTGCTGAACTGTTCGGGATGATGCATCTAACTCGATTACTTCATCCACCAGACCAAGTTTGTGATCCTGAAATTTATTTTTGATATTCTGTTTTACAATATCCGGGTTTTCTCTTAAAAACTTAATGTCAATCATAGCTTCCTCCTGAGGAAATTTTATTCTTTCAAAAGTATACACTGATTCACAGCAATATTCAAGCCTTGTTCCTTGTGTTCTGGATAAATTTTGTATCGAATTTTGTATCGGTAAACCTTTTAATCACACAAGCAAGATCTATTCTCGGCGTAACGCATCAATTGGTTTCAGATTTGCTGCTTTATAAGATGGCAGTAATCCGAAAATAATTCCAATTCCCATAGAAAATCCAACTGCAATGATTGCCGCCGGGATACTGATAACCACAGGCATCTCACTAACTTTAGAAATCACCTCCGCGAGCACGATTCCTGCAATTACACCGATGATACCACCAAGGCTGGTCAATACGGCTGCCTCTGTCAGAAACTGACCGAGAATATGGCTCTTCTTTGCTCCGATCGCTTTTTTCAGCCCAATTTCCTGTGTGCGTTCTGTCACAGATACTAACATGATATTCATAACACCGATACCGCCGACCAGAAGCGAAATACCTGCAATCCAGATCAGCATGCGGTTTGTGGACTGGCTCAGTTCCTGAATATCCTGTGCCTGTTTTAACAAATCCTGGCCTTTATATTGGATTGTACTATCAGAAACACTGAGATTTGCGTTCAGGATATCTGCCACCGCCTGGCCTGCAGATGCCATGGAATCTGTATCTGTTGCTTTTAAAACCACACTCTGTGGTTCATCATACTGAAATACAATCGGCCATGTGGCAGATGGAATAAACACTCTGCCACTGCTATCCTGCATGTAAGTATAATAGTCATCCATAGAATTGATCACTGGTTCAAAACCATCTTTTTTATCTGCAATTCCAACTACAATATACGGTTCTCCCTGAATCTCGATGGTCTTTCCTATCGCATCGGCTCCCTGAAATAACGAAGATGCACTATCCCGATCTAAAATTGCCACTTTTCTGTATTTCGCATAATCATTACTGTCAAACCCACGGCCCTCCTTAATGGTATAACTGCAGGTATCCAGATAATTTGCATCAACCCCCATGACATAACCACCGGAAAGAGATGTATTGCCATAACATACCGTATCATAACCCTGACGGCTGGTATAGCGGGATGCTTCCTCCACACCATCCACTGCCAGAATCTGCTGCATAGTATCATCACTGATCACCGGAACACCATCCGGAATTCCGTTATAATCCATCTCGTAAGTCCATTCATCCTGATAAAGTTGAACTGTCACTGCATTATTTCCGGCACCTACCAGATTCTGTTTGATCTGCTCATTTGTTCCCTGAATTGTGGAAACAATTGCAATAATTGCACCAATACCGATAATGATGCCAAGCATCGTCAGAAAGGAACGCATTTTATGAGACCAGATGCCCTGAAAGGACAGTCTAATATTTTCTAACATTTCACGCACCTCCCCTTACTAATATGAGCCATCAGAATCCACCGCACGGACACCCTCTTTTGCCGTTTTTCCATATGGAAAGGCAATGCGGTCATCTTCACTCAATCCGGCTTTAATTTCAATTGTATCTCCGTAAATGATTCTTCCTGTTTTCACATACTGTTTCACCAGACGATCATTTTCATCTGCTTTCAGTACATAAGCCTTTCCATTTTCCGTACGGACATATCCTTTAAAAATATAAAGAGAACTTCCTGTTTCATCATCGGAAACTGTCATGGTCAGATCCACATATTCGCCATTTCGAAATCCTGACGTATCTTCAATATAAGCGACAAATGGGTAGTAAGACACATTATTATTGCCTTCTCCATAAGAAGAAACATCCGTGGAAGGATAGTTTTTAATCTCGGTAATCTCTGCCTCGCAGCTTGATCCGCTTTCCCACGAAGATACACTGACCATCTGCCCCGGTTTTACCTTATCCAGAAGTAATTCGCTGATTCCTCCTGTCACATATAGACCTTCCGAACCTGTCACCTCCATAAATGGCGTACCGTCATTTGGCAGATTGTCTTTATCCTGCAAATTTTTTACTATGCCGGTAACCGTAGCATATATCATTCCATCGGAACTCTTCGCTTTCAGTTTTTCTACTTCCAGTTCCGCTTTTCGCTTATTCAGGTCCAGCTCCTTGATTTTTTTCTCCTGCTCTGCGATCATATCATTTAATTCCGCCTGGGTGTAACCGCCTTCATCTGATATTCTGTCATTGACAACACTCGAATCATCCTCTGCCTCTGATGCATCATTTGAAATCTGGCTGTGATCATATACGGACCATTTTGTATTTCCATCAGGCACAACGATCTGTGCACCGTCCACTTCCCATGCGGTCACAAGTTCTCCGGAAACTTCATTATTTTCCCGAATTTCGAATACAGCACATGTTTTTTCTTCTGCCAGCTGGCTTAAAAAGTCTCCCGTCACATAAGCTGATTCTGTACACAGGTAACGATAAGGATTCTCTTCGCTGCCATCTGCGCTGTTCTGATTATATGGAACGGCAGTCCAGGAAATATAGTTGTATGCATTTCCTGCCATCTCCTGCACATGTGGTATATCAGGTTCTGGCGTCACCGGATTGGCCGGCTCCACATATGGTTTCGTATTTTTTAATTTTTTTAAATCATTCTGAGCAATAGTAATCTGATTATTCAGATTTTCTACTTCCAGCTGTTTTCCCTGTAAATTCAGGGAAGCTACTGTCGTATCAAGTGCCAGCAATTTATCACCTTTCTGCACCTGCTGTCCTTCCTTTACATACACCTCTTTGATTTCATCCGTATTTGTAATTTCCACAGACTGAGAATAATCATTCGTAATCATTCCGGAGCTATTAACATCGTCTCCCCAATATCCACTATTTAAATCTGCCACAGACATCACTTCCGCTGTCATTTTGGCGCGCTGTACATAGACACCGGTTCCGATGCTGCCTCCTGCAATAGCTGCAACAATGGCGATCACAAGAACACGTTTCATGACTTTCCTATTTTTCATTCTGCCGCCTCCTCTATCTCACCATCAATGATGTGGATCACACGTTTTGCATAAGACGCAATCTTTGCATCATGCGTGATCATGACAATGGTCACACCTTCCTCATTCAGACGGTCAAAAAGCTCCATGATCTGTCTGCCGGACTTGGAATCCAATGCTCCCGTAGGCTCATCAGCCAGTAAAATCTTCGGATTGTTCACCATAGCACGGGCAATGGCTACACGCTGTTTCTGACCGCCGGACAGCTGCGTTGGTTTGAACTCCACACGATCTGCCAGCCCCACACGATCCAGCGCAGCAGCCGCACGTTTTTCCCGATCCAGCTTCTTTACTCCCGCATAAATCAGAGGCAATGCTACATTTTCCAGTGCGCTCTCTCTGGGCAGCAAATGAAAACTCTGAAACACAAACCCGATACTGTTCAGTCTGACATCTGCAAGTTCCCGGTCTTTGCATTGTAAAACATCCTGCCCCGCCAGTTCATAGCTGCCACTGGTAGGCAGATCCAGGCATCCGATGATATTCATTAATGTCGTTTTTCCGGAACCGGAAGGTCCCATGATTGCCACATATTCTCCCTCTTCCACCGAAACACTCACATCTTTTAATACAGGAACTACCAGTTTTTCCTGCTGATAATCCTTATAAATATGACTAAGATTTAAAAGCATATGCCCCTCCTATTCTGCCGCCGGAGTGTCTGCACTTCCTGTGTCAGCACCTGAATCTCCATCTACGACCGGCTGCATATCACTTTCATCTACCATACCGGCATCAGCATCCTCGTCCATACTATGAGCATCTGTTTCGCCATCAGAAGAAAGATCCTCTCGGAATCCTTCCTCCATCATGCCTTCATCCATATCTTCGTAAAGCATATCATCATCCGGATATTCTTCCACCATTCCTTCATCTACATTTGTAGTTGTCTTTAAACCTATACGGAATCCAGATACCGGCCATGCGATATAATCTGTCAGCTCCAGACCGGATGTAATCTCATACAGCTCCATGCCTTCGTCATATTCCCCAAGTTCAACTGTACGCTTCTCCAGTTTACCTTTTCCGTTATCTGCCCATACATATGGTGTATCCTCGTCTTGCACAATATATCCACTGTAAAGCCAGATTCCTTCTTTCTCATCCATCTGTCCTTCATCCAGCTCCACATACAGATGCTGTCCAAGCATCAGGCCATCTGCGGAATCAAGTTTTACATAAAATGGATATTTGCTGGACTGATTGTCAGAATTGGAACCATCATAAAGCATGTTGTTATTATTCGCCTGCTTATTTTCTGTATCAATTTTCTCAATTGTTCCTGTCCATGTCTTTGTCTCGTCTACTCTGGAACGTAAAATCACACTCTGCCCCTCGGAAAGACTGTGTACATTTGTCTCATTAACAGTCCCTTTCACACGGTAATCGCCAACAGTCAGGATTGACATAAATGGCTGTTGGTTACCATGCTCATCTGTACTTTCGTTTTCATTAATGGATTTTACAATACCGTTGATTTTGCTGCTCACGGTTGACTGGGACATCGTATCTTCCATCTTCTGAATCTCTAATTTCTTACTCTGCTGTTCAAATTCAGACTGCTTGATGGAAGTTTGCAGACTCTGGATCTGCACCGTATAATTAAACTGCTCATCCTTGGATGCTGTATTTTTTTCTGCTGTCAATGTTTTGATCTGATTGTTGTAGTCTGTGATCTGATTTGCAATGGTTTCCAACTCCAGCTTTGCCTGCGCGATCTGCAGACTCAGATCATCTGTCTTGTACTCGAATAACGGAGTTCCCTCCTGCACTTCGTCACCTACGGATACAAAAATTTCTTTCACCGTCTGGTCTGATGTCAGATTCACGTCCCAGGTATCCTGAGATTCCACAACACCCATATAACGGTTCTGCCCGCCTCCATTGCTGCCGTTTACCAAAGACTGCACGGATTCCACATAGGCTGCATCTCCACCACCACTGCTTTTCCCCAATTTACCTTTCAGGAAAAAACCAACTGATACCGCAGCAATTGCAACGATGATCACAACTGCTAAAATGATTTTTTTCTTCTTGCTCATATCGCACTCCTCCTATAATCAGGAAATCAACCCGCCATTACAATCTGTTCTGCATAAATTCAAGTCGAACGCACGTGAGACTTGGTGCGTGATTCTGGTTAGCGTAAGCTAACACGTTCATCTCAGAATCACTGCACATCTACACTTCGTTTCGGTCATGACAAACAAAAATGGCTACAGATTTCCTTTCTGTAACCATTTTAACATGACGTAATTTTTAATACTATTAAGATACCCTTAATTTTTATTTTTCTGCAAACCCTGTATTTAAGCCATTCTTCAAAAAATTTGTTACTAACTTGTTACTAACCGTTTGTGTTTATCTGTTTCTATCTTTAATTATTTTATACTATAAGTCGACCTTTAACAACACTGCAGTTGACATTTCCAGAATAATCAAAGTCGACTTTACCGTCCCGGACAAACCATGCACCATACTGGTTTCCAGCAATACCTGTAAAACCAAAGTCTACCTTGCCGCCGGATAATTTCCACCAGCCATACTCATTGGATTCCACACTGTTGCAGTTGAAATCTACTTTTCCGTTTACGATACGCCACCAGCCGTTTTCATTCTGGGCCAGACCGGTGTAGGTGAAATCCACCTTACCATCCCGGACAAACCACCAGCCGTTTTCATTTGGTGCCACGGTAGTCTTGTTTACGATCTGACCATTCTCATAATAATACCAGTTGCCATCAGCTGCAGCCTGATCTGCAACTCTTCCGATTACCTTGTTTATGTCTACCTCCTGCATAGGTTTGTTCATGATTGCATAAGCGATGGCTTTGGCGATAGTCTTATAGCCTACGCTCTGATATAAGTCGTAATCGTCCCGGTCATCCACAAAGCAAATTTCCAGTAAGAGCGCCGGTGCATTGGTTTTGTTCAGCACTTTGAGATTTTTACTGATCTTCGTGCCACGGTCTGTAAAGCCCAGGCCTCGCATGTTGGTACGGATCCGCTCTGCCAGCTCCGGTTTTCCTTTGTTCATCGCATTTACCCACACTTCGAAACCGCCGATGCGACCGTCTCCCGGATAGTCGTTCCGTCCGGAGTTTAAGTGGAAGGAAATGGAAAAACCTACGCTGTGCGCGTTGGTCTTTGCCACGATCTTATTTAAGACATCGTTCTGGCTGCTTCCGTTGTCTACAGTATCATTGTAGACGGTCCAGCCATAGCTGCGCATGATGTTGATCACTTCTTCCACGATAAGACGGTTCTCTTTTGACTCATCCAGTAAGCCTACTGCTCCGCAGGCGGTCTTTCCTGCCGGGTTGTGTCCGGCATGTACACTAATTGCTGCCATTATTATCATCCTCCTCTTTGATATTTACTGCATTTTCCGTGTATCTTTTAATATTCTTCACGATTGGCATTAAGAACTTTGGAATACTTACTCCAATATCAATCATATTCTCCAGGATACTGATCAGTTCATTGCAGATGATCCAGATAGCTACAAAGCAGGCAACCAAAAAAGTGATGTGCAGATCATGTCCGAGAACACCAGATGCATATTTCAGCAGTTGATCAATGATTGCTCCAACTACTACCAGAAGCCACATAGTCACTTTCTTCTGAATTCCACGGATGCTCTTGTAAGAACTGATTTTTCCATCGGTCCGGTACTTGGCCGCCATCAAACCGGTTGCATAATCAATAATGTTACATGTCACCATCAAAAGAACCGGGATGTATAAGACTCCCAATATGGACGATAGAAATGCCATCACTCCTGTCACTACTACTTTTACTACGTTTACATTGTTCATAAACCTTTTTCCTTTCTTCATTTTACTTATAAAAAAGAGCCGGCACATTGTGCCGACTCAAGTTACCTTATTCAATTCCCATCAGTTCCTCATACTGTTCCTGTGTGATCCGTTCACCCAGCAAGTACACGTCCAGAAGATTTTTGTTGTCCTCAGTAAGGCCTTCACGCTGGATCTTCTTTTTCATTAATTTATAGATCATCTTATTCCTCCATCATCATTTCAATCAATACGCTGTTGTACTCCGCTTTCAGATACGCTTCCTCTGCCAGAGCGTCACGATCAATCCCAGCCGGCTCAAACTCACCCTCATTCAATCCCAACCGCTTTGCCATTTTCTTCTGAAATTCATTCATTGTTTACCACCTCGCTCAATTTCAAAATGTATTCCTCTGAATTAGGCACTGGGATTCGATAGCCGTCACCCAGAGAGTTTTTGAATGTCAACGTACCGCCTGCCTCCACCGGCAACACAAATGCATCTTCATCCAGTTCTGCTAACAGATCGGAGATATCAATTATTTCCTCTTTAGCAAGTTCATAATATAACATGACACCAGCCATTGCAGATTTGAATATGGCTACGTCTGTGTAGGTGGAATCATGGACTACTGTCCTATTATCGTTCGAGTAATTATAAGTCGAAATTGTTTTATCACTAGATGATGTGCCTCTTGTACTAATTACATTGTATTTCGCACATAAATAATCGTTTGATGCCGCTTGGAACTTTCTATTAGGTAAATTGGTATTGCTTATAAATGTTTTGAATGTCACGTTACCTGCCGTAACGTCAGAATATGTCCACTCCAACGTCCCCAAATCCACGCATCCAACTCTCTTATGAATTTTCTTATTTTCAAAATCCACATAATTGTACGCGTTTCCAGCACTCCAACCATAGCCGTCAAGGTTACGGATGGATTCTGGGATGGTGAGGGTGTTACGGGTGTATGGAGTATAGTCTGTAGCTTCTGTACCTTTTTCGATTTTCAAGTTTCTAAAAGTTACTTTTCCCGATTGTCCATAGTCAGTCCAGATTTCTTTTATGGTTTTACCCGCATCTGTTGTGGCCGCTTTATAGGTTTCGGTTGTACTATCAGAATATAAAAACGTGTTATTCTCTGTATTATCCGTATATTTAACCATAAACCTAATATTTGCGTCGATTACATATTGCTTAATATAAGCACTAAATGTATACTGTGTGTTTTCTTCAAACTTCATGTCAAGGACTTTCTTCAGACCGTTTGGAACATCCCACGTTTCCGTACTTTTTTCGTATTTTCCTACCAAAATTTTATCCGGATTAAACAAATTCCGTCCAACGCTCTCCACAGTCTCAACCCCTGCATGTACCACCTCTGGTTCACTGTATGGGTAGTAGTCACCCGGAAACATGGCTTCAAATTCTTCAACGGTGGATGGCTCGTTACCCGCTCCGAATATTACTGTGAGATCGAAAAGATTAATGTTATCAAATGTCGCATTTCCGGAACCACACCAAAAATTTGCGTCCCCTGTGTTGCTTCCCGAATTGTTCTCTTTTGCCTGAATTATGCAATTAATTTTATGCGTTCCAACATCGAATTTCCCGATGTTCGCTTGTGTATTAATAGTAAATCCTGTTGATCTCACATATCCATAAACATCTGCTTTTTCTGTAACGTTTGCCACGCCTCGCAATAAATAAAAATGATCTTTGATGACGCTTTCGAAAAAATGTTTGCCGGTCCGTAAAAGCTGCCCCCACACCAAGCTCTTACCGCCAATCTGTTTCAACCCAACATACTTTCCGCCAGTCGGAACGTCTTTCTTGTATCCGTCTGCGTCATCGCTTTGGAACTCATACACTATGCCTTGATTCAGCTTCCAGAGAGCATCCAACCGTCTTTGCGTAAGTTCATCAGCTTTTTTGTTCTCCGTCAAACTCTTGCTAATCTTATCTAAGTTATAATTACAGGTTTCATTCAAGCCACTGATATATGTCTCGGTATCAACTGCATACTCCACATTCATCCGAGCTTTTGCATCATTGCTGATTATGCTTGTCGGCTTAAAAGTAGTAAGTGATTTATACGCCTGGAGCTGTTCTTGCGTTAGGTCTGTTTCGATTGGAGCATCTAAATATGTCATTACTACTAATGGATGCTGTGCAAGATGGGCTTTCCAATTTGACAAATTATTTTCAAAATAATCCGCATCAAAAATAATAATCGAATTATTATCATTTCCAATTCTAATTTTTCCATCTTTTGTAGTATATTGGTTGCAATATCCTTCGCGTGAACTCATTGAGGTTGGTAATGCTTTAATAGAAAAGTAGTTACCACCTGAGTACCACTCTTCATCACTGTTTCCATCAAGAACACCTTTCCACACCCTCTGCACATATTTTCCACGCTTAAAGTCAATCTCATCACAGATATACTGCTGACCATTCTCATCCGTATAATTGCCCCCTGTGGTTACTGGTATGCCTGGTAAACCATTTGGTAGCAGGATTGTTGCGGCGGATTGTTTGTATGGTTCATATGATGTGGCTGTGTTGCCCTCTTCTAACTGAATATGGTACACGCCATTCAGAACATCATTAAAAATAGCAGGTGCGTTATCTTGTTTTAATGTTCTAATTTGGACTGTAATGTTTCCGCTACTGTCTGTTGCAAATGTTTTTGGTCTATCTTTCCATACCCCATTGATATTACTACTCGGACCGCTAAAATAAATGCTTGCTACATTTGCGGTTGCCGGAAAATCTGTTGATAGAGTATACTTTGTACTAGGTTTCAAGGTAAAAGTAAATGTATTTACAACGGGAGTACTGGTGTACTCTTTACTCAAATCAAACAAATTCTTTCCAGTAATCTCAACCCCAATACTTCCATCTCCACCTACGTTTTCAATCTCCTGTGGATATTCTGGACTTGGTGAGGGTTTACCACCAGTGTAGGGTTCGAATGGAAGATTTTCTTCGTCACATACCATAATATTGTCAATGAAAGATGGTATTACTACTGAAGCGGTATACAAGCCTAATTGAACTGAAATATATTCGATAGTTGTCAAGTCAATATCAGAACCACCCGTTTGAGCACCTAAACCGCTAAACCATCCAGTTTTCCGAGTCCCATCACAAATAAGGTTGCTCCCATTTGACCCAACTATTTTTTTGTCAGCATCGTGATATTTTATAGAAATATATGCCTTTGCACCGCTTATATTCTGAGTGTCAAACGCATAATAAACTCGCGATGATTTTGTCCACGCAATCACATCGCTACTCACGATGTTCATAGACAACTGGCAACTTTTGATACTGCAAAGATTCTTCCCAGTCGTCACCACCTGCTTACTCTTTCCATACAGTCTTAATCCTTGCAGCTGCATTTCTGCACTGTCATTAACCTCTACCGGAGCGCCATCATAACTGGTCGCTGACCCGATGATTACAGGTGCCTTTCCTTTCAGATCAACCGTATTTTTCTGCACCAGATCAACACTATCCTTTAAGCGTTCAGCAGCTTCCAGTGCCTGCTTTTTTGATTCACCTGCAGTCTGCATATAATTTTCTACCGTAACCTTATCTTCTGCTACCTGGGCGGCATGCTGTGCTACCTGTGCAGCCTGACTATCTACTGTCGCAGCCATCTCAGACACTGCAGCCCTGTCCGCCGCTGTTGCTTCTGCATCTGCGTTAGTTTTATTAATGGCTTTCTGCCCTTCCTGCTTCACAGTATTGACTGATGATACCTGTTGGGCGGCAATCGCTTTAATGGCTGCCTGTCTGGATGTGGTGATATCTTCCTGTGCGGATGTCTTCTGCTCTTCTACATGTGCATCAAAACCACTTACCAGTGCCCGAACGTTCTCTTCTGACTCCCCGGCAGCCATCCGGCTTGTTTCGGCCGCAGATGCGTAACCGGCAGCCGATTCACGGTATTCCTTTGTCAGTTGTGCATCCTGCGCCGTCTGCTCCTGCAAGGCGGCCACGTTCTCTTTCATGCCCTCAATCTGCGCGGCATTCTGTGCTACCTGTGCAGCATCTGCGACCACGGATGCAGCCTTATTGACCACATCATCATGCATGGCAACATATTCCGGAGTCAGATCACCCGGGCGTGATACTTCCTGCCATATCTCCGTAGTCTTGCCTGGTATCGGGGCCGTTCCGGAAATCGTACCATCTTCTTTAATACAGAGGTAACTTCCGCCCGCATAGGCTACCAGGTCGAGGTATTCGTATTCTGCCGTCTCGCTATAATCTCCCTGTGGGTTCGGAGCCACGTTGCCGAGGTCTGTTTCCATGTACTCATTTACTGTTTCTGCCATAGCTTCCTCCTTAATTTATTTTTAATCTGTATGTCAACCTGCTTCCCTTTCGCCGGAACCGTACCTTGTCCACGTTTGGATCGCTGTACATTTTCAGCCGGCCACTTTTCACTTTAAAAGCTGCAAAATAGACGTTTCCGGTCTCACCTTTCAGATCCGCTTCTTTTGCCTTTACATAGCGGTCAATCTCTTCTTTTCCAACCTTTACAGTTCCTGGAATCTCTGCTGCTATATCGGATGCCTGCTTTGCATAATACTTCGCATTATCCAGGTCCTCGCCGTCCCTGGTGCCGGTATTGCCAACCGCCCAGGACTTTGCAGTCTGCCCGGCGGATTCTGCCCGGTCAGCTGCTTCGTTTACAGCTGCAACCGCTCCCCGGAACAGCTCCTGTTCTTCCGGAGTTCCCGGTACTTCCGGACGTGGCCGGGATTTTACACGCATGGAAATTTTATACTCTGTTTTTCCGGCTGAATCATCCGTCAAAAATACCCATGCGTAGATGTCGTAATCATTTGCTGTCCCATAGTTCTCCAGCATGGAATCCGGGATCGCCACCTCTGTTACTCCATCCCTTGTGGTTCCAATCCGGGTGATTGCATCTCCGCCCCTTTCCTGCAGGGCAAAGTGGATCTCCACTGCTGTTGGGAGCTGCAGGTTCTGGATCCGAAGAACCTGGCCATAATCGTACTGATCCAAACCATAAACTTTCGCAGTCTTGGATGGCGGCTCAAAAGCAGCTGTCACTATCTTAATAGCTCTCATGCCACCACTCCTTCCGTCACAGCATACGCCATATTGATCACCAACATGGTTGCTGCTGAATTTTGCCCATACAACCACAGGAATCCATCGGATATCCGAAAAACCGTAGGTGTCGCATTTACCCAACCGGGTTCACAAACAAGACCTGTTCCAAAGACCTGTCCTGTCGGCCTGTATCCTTCCGGAATCGTGCCAGCAGTCCACCACGTTCCTGCATTGGCTCCGATAGCACCGTTGTTCATCTGCACTGATAAAGTTACTATTCCATTTGCACTTTTCTCAATCACGTTTACATCGCAGGAAAATTCTGTCATAAGTTCCGACGCGCTTATCGCTCTAAACTTATTTATTTTTTTATCCAACTCCCGATCCGCTTCTTTTCTCTCCTTAGCTTCAGCCTCGTCTGCTGATTTTCGATTCCCACTTTCTTTTCCAATCGCTGCTAACAGTTGTTCCACAAGCGTCTGCTGATTTTCTTCCTGTTCGTCTGGAAATTTCATTTTGCTTTTACATTTCACAATTTCTTGAAAAGTGATCAACCGCTTCGATTCAGAAATAATTCTTATTTGCACTGTATTTCTTCCCGGGACAAAAAAAGACGCTGCCGGAGTGATAGAAATTTTGTTTCCATCCACATCTGCCAGCGTTTTATTTGGTTCATCCATACCGGGTCCAATGCTATATACCACTGCAGCCGCTGTTACCGGAATATTGAAATCTCGCACGTAAAAATCAAGCGTTACAGCGTCTGTCCCTTCTGTTATCTCGATAGGAGTCTTTAATACATCTTTAAGGACATATACATCTCTTTGAATCGTCATTTTTTCCATCCTTTCAAAATCATGCAGGGATCCATCTCACTATTCTGACTGATGATGTAATAATCTCACTGCCACTACTTCCCGGTAACCGCAGCACGTAACTCCAGGGAAAATTGTAATAGTTTGTACACCAAATTTCTTTCCCGGTCTGATCTCCAGTTTGTCCTCCGGTTATACCGCCATTCTCATTGTGACTAGCCTGTACTACTTGCCCGTTGCCAATGCTCATCGCCGTATGGCTTCCCGGTTTCAGAAGCACATCGCCTCTTTTAAGTCCTGCACCACTCGTCAAATTCACCTGACTTGTTATATCGCGGAAACCACTTTTCAGGAATGCGTTATACATGCTGTTTGTATTCCATGCACCTGCATCCTTTACTTTTACTCCCGCCTGCTGCCAGGCCGTAATAAGTAACGAAGAGCAATCGTAATCTGGTCCCCAACGGTTCCCCTGATCATATCCATGACTGTCATCATTTGCAATCGCAACCGCCCACTTCACCGCTGCTTCAATTGCGCGTGTGTTCACATCATACTTTTCCAGGAAAGTGTACCAGGATGCCGCCTGACTCCTTCTCTCAGATTCCTTTTCGACACCAGCGCGCTCGAAATTCTTCAAAAACGCACTGGCCAGATACTCTGCAGTCTCTGTGCTTTTCTTAAAACCTGACCAGGACATGTTATAAGCAGATGTCTTAATCCACTGCCCTTTTGTTTCCGACAGTTCATCAATCCATTTCAGCTGCCCTGCCGGATTTGTGATCGAATAACCATTGGCTGTCGCCCAGCCTGTATATTTTGTTGCCGGAGTCCACTGCACCAGCCCAAATCCTCCAGAATAATTGTGCTCTTTCAGACTCTGCCATAGTCCCGGATTGATATTCGACTCTGTCTGCATGTTTCCAAGAATTCCTGCTATGGCGTTCCTACTCCATCCTCTTCCTGCAAAAAAAGAATACACTTCTTGTGCATTCCCTTCCATTTCACTTTGTGTTAAATATCTGTTTCCTATTGTCCAGCTCATCAGAAACTGCCCTCCGAAGTATTTCCACCTATTAGAAATCCATTTTTAAATTCCAGATATGTTCCATCTGAAAATACTGCCTTTCCGGAACTTCCTGCAATTCCATCCGGTCCAACCAAGTCTGTATCAAAATAAATTGCATTGTTAAAAATTCTCATCAGGGTATGTGATCCGTTTGCATCGTTTACTGTGCCACCAGATCGAATAGCCAATGCATCTCCAGATCGTTCGATAAACATTGGATTGCTCTGATCTTTTGGTGAAAACATAATCGTTCCTGCTTCAATCTGTGTCCTTCTATTCCAGCCATCACCCGGAGATTCGCAGGCATAACGTCCTATCGCATACACGCCATCCTTATCAAGCCGTACGACTTCCTTTCCATTTTCATTCAAAACCCTGGCTATTCCATTTCCATTATTCACTCCACCCAGGACAAGCGTTCCGCCTTTGATCCTGTCGGCCAGCATCGTTCCGGCCACGATGAAATCGGCAAGAAATCCGGCACCGGTTCCAAATGTTTTCCAATCCCAATCTGTTCCATTTGCTGTCCGCTTGGAAGCAATTTCAAATCCCATTGTCCCCAGACACATTGCTCCGAATGTTGGTGATTTCGGATCCAGATCCTCAAACAACATCGCCCGAATATCCTGTTTCTGTGCTACTTCACGCATAGCATGAAACTGTGCTTTTGCCGCATTCAAGATTCCCTGCACCTGTGATCCAATGACGCTTCCATCTGAACGTATTGCACTCTGAATGCGATTGTTTAAACTCATCTGATTGGAAATATAATCAAACTGATAATCCCCCAGCGTCACACTGGAAATCTCATTTTTTACAGCGTCCCACTCCAGTTCAATCACCCTAGCATCTGTTACGATATCGAGTTTGCTGTTTCGGCAATGGACAGTATCTCCTAAAGAAACGCTCACCAAATCTTTCACATCTGCATATAGCTCCGTATTTTCAACCACAACCATATTCACTTTAATAGACACCGCAGGCTTGTCTATCCCATTTTTCCACTGCTCCTGGCATTTATTCCTCAGTGCCCCTTCCAACTGTGCCTGTGTTTCACAGATGATAACTCCATTTTCCTCATCATCCTCACTGGCATCCGCTTTCATTTTCACATCTTCGAAGGTCATCACCTGAAATTTGATGGTCGGATATTTATCGAGCAACGGAGAATCCACCCACGGTGTATCACCTTCCATCTGATATCCGTTATAAGCTTTTGGAACAATCCTAGTCACCACGGACCTCATTTCTACCTCTTCTGAGATTCCATTTTTCGCAATATTTTTTCCATAAAGGATTTCTACACCTTTGTCGCTTCCCGCCTCCTGATCGATGATCACCTTATAATTATCATAAACCACTTCGCCTCCCCACCGGTTCAGGAACGCATTATCATCATCTCCGCAGATTGCTTCAATCAGATTTTTATTCTGATAATAAGCTGTAGAGGCTTTGGCAATATTAGATGTTGCCGTATATTTTCTGTTCGGAGCAGTCATCAGATCAAGAGCCTGCTGCCCTGTCTTATCTGTTGGCCGGATATCCAGTAAAAAACAGTCATCCGCCGCATCCAGAAAGATTGGCTGCAGATCTGCAGATATTCCGGAATCACTTTTTTCTTTGTGTGTGATCCGGAACAGCTGTTCTCTGTTAAACGATGGCATTTTCACCACTGCATTGTCCACGATGTATTTCCATCTGCCTTCCTCATCCAACGGATGCTCCATGGTCACTTCCCATGTCCCGTTTAAGATTGGATGGACGATAGCTGATGATGGAAACAACGTCATGTCTCCGTTTTTCTCATAATCCGTATTATCCGGATTGTAAATCTGAATCATAAGCACCTCCAGTTCGGTATTACGGACAGCTCCCCACCGACACATTCAATTTTGTTCTGTCCTGGTTTTAAATACAAATCTTCGTAATTTCCGGAAACTTTGGTATTATTCAAAGTTCCATCTGACCGGTACGCAATCATCCGTTCGGTATCGATGATCAGGTTCTGGCCAACATTTGCCGTCATCGTCTTTCCGTTGACCGACAGTGTACACATTCCTTCTGCAGTTATTTTATATACCGGATAACACTCAAGATATGGATTCCATTCCACGTCATGGCTGGTATATTCCATCTGGCCGGATAAAAGATATTGCAGTCCATCTAAAGTATTAAAATTAGCAGTGAAGTTTCCGATCCGCTCTGTCGTCCGTTCATTGTCACCTAACGACACGTAGCTGATTTTATAAAAATATTCGCTATCATCAGAAATCCTGAGCGTTGCATTTCTGGCCGACAGCCATTGTTTGGCCAGCCGCCAACGATCATTCCATCTATCTTCCGGACCGATATAGTTAAAAGCAATCGGGATCACCGTTGCTTTATATGTTCCATCAAATTTGTATGTCGTTCCATCCCTGCCGGCCAGATTGATCTCTTCCATATTCGGTTCTGCCGCCGGAACGGTAATCAAGTCCCTGGCAAAGATTTGCAACATGGAGCTGCGCACACTATTGAATTCAATATCCTGCATCTAAATCCCCCTCGCTGTCTGTGCTGTCAGCATCTTATCTGACATCTTTTTCAGCACTAATTCTGTCAATGCCGTAAGTGTCTTTTTATCACCGATATAGATGTTATTCTCAGCTGTTAATCTCAGAGTCTGAATTGCATCTGCGAACAATGCAACCAGCATTTCATTATTCGCCTGATTTTCTTCCCGGATATAACTTTTCAACAGATCAATCGGCAATACTGCCTCTTTTCCGGCTTCTCCGCCGCCCATAAAACTTTCACCATTGTTTCCGAAAATTGTAGGATGATTCAGGATTCCTCCATTCGCATACCAGTCCACAGAAATTGATGGAAACTTCAACGGCGACCAGCTGAATTCACCCGATGCCTTAAAATGTGGCAATTTTATTTTTGGCAATTTCCATTCAAAATTAAAAAATCCTTTCATTTCCGTAACTGCGCCTTTAAGGAAAGTTTTAACTCCATTAAAAATTTTGTTTACCCCATCCCTGAACCATTCACATTTATTGTACAGTGTTACAAAAATTGCTATCAGCGCCGTCACTGCCAAAATTACTGTTCCCACCGGATTTGCCGCAAGTACAGCACTAAATCCGGAAAAAGCTGTTCCGGCTCCGGAAATCATTGGTGCAATCTTTGCTCCGATGGAAATCAATGACGCAATTCCACCAGATACTTTTCCAACGATACTAAATACCGGTCCTAGGGTCGCTACCAGCAAAGCGCACTTCACAATCATTTCCTGTGTTTCCGGTGATAACGAATTCCATCCATCAATGAGATTCTGAAGGATTGGTGTAACCATCCCCAAGCAATCTGCCAAGACTGGCCCAAGTGTATTGCCAAGATCATATCCCGCATCCTGTAACTGGTTTAATGTAAGTTTAAACTGATCCGCCGGATCTAATGTGGCAGTAAATGTATCATCCACACTTCCGAGATTGTCGTTTAATGATTTGCCTAACTCTTCAAAGTTCAACTTTCCATCCTGGCAGAACTGAGCCAATGCAGGACCTGCTTTTGATCCAAACAAATCTATCGCCGCACTGTATGCATCTGTCGAATCATTTGCATTCGTCATCGTTTTCTGCAGATCAGAAAGAGCCTGTTTCATGGACTTTCCTTCTCCAGATGCATTTACAAGCGCTTTCTTCAATCCAGCCATAACCGTGCTTGTATCTACTCCGGATGTCTCGCATTGTCCTAAAAATGCTGCTGCATCAGCAGCTGACATTCCAAGTTCCTTCAGTGATGCCGCATTAGACACCATTGCAGAAGTCAGTGTATCCATGGAGATTCCCGTATCCTGTCCGACTTTATTCATTGTATCGAGCAATGCACCTGCATCTTCCGCTTTCAGATTAAAGGCCTCCAACACTTTCTGAGTGCTATCGATAGACGAGGAAACGTCCGTATCATTCAGCTGAGAAAATTTAACAAATTTCTCTGATAAGTCTTCCAATTCCTGGCCTGTCAAGTGGAATCTTGTATTTACCTCTCCAACAGCAGATCCAGCTGTTTCAAAATCTGTCGGAATAGTTTTTGCTATATTCCTTGCCGAATCCTGCATCTCGGTAAGCGCATCACCGGTTGCTCCTGTCTTTTCGACGATAATATCCATCCCGGCATCTACTTTTTCCCATGCCGCCATGATTCCAGCTGCCGCTCCGGCTATTGGTACAGTCACATTTTTTGTCAGACTGCTTCCGATTTTGCTTGTCGTATCACTGAATTTTTGAACCTTTTTCGAATAATCTTCCAATGTTGCGGCTCCACTCTCCAGCTTTTTGTTGACATCCTCAAGTCCACTTTTGTAATTATTCAATGTCGCTTTTGCATTGTCTAACTGCTGCCGTGTTTTTGAAATAGCGGCCTCGTCCCTGTTTTCTGCGCTTTCCTGTTCTTTCAGGATTTCAGTGAGTCGTTCAACCTTTGCTGTGTAAGTTTCGGTCTGATTCTGCAGATATTCCTGCGTTGCCCTCAATTTTTCAGCCGAAGTCGTACTTTTATCCCATTCAGACTTTGCCAGTTTGAATGCCGCCCTGTTTTCATTTACGGCATTATTTACATCCGACAACGATTTTCGGAAATCGACCGTACCATCCGCTTTGAAGGTAAGACCTACGGTCTTTAATCCATTATCCAATCCTTACACCTCCCTTCTGGTTCTCTAACTCCAAAAAGATTTCCAGACATTCATTAAAAAAAATAGGATCTGAGTGCATGAATTCATCTTCACTCATACCCATTTTTCTAGCCACAACCATATATTCCGCCCAGTTTATTTCTACTTTCTCTGTGCTTTCTTGGGATAATAATGTTTTGTCTGTTCTTTTTTTTTATATTTTTCAACTTTTTTTCCAAACTCATCAAACAAGATCCGGATCTCTTCCGGATCCATTGGAGCAAGCAGCATTGCTTCCTCTTCATCAACCTTCAGGCCATTTGATCTCAATATGATATGGATGAGCTTTGCTGCAGCCTCAATGTTTTCATCATCTGTTAATTTGGTTTTTCCATTTTTGGAAGCAAGAAGCTTTCCCAACCCGCTCTTTTGGATCATGTATAAAGTCAGAAAATTTACTTTCACTTCCAGTTTTGTTCCATCATTAAGCGTGATAAGCCTTTCATTCATGCTCTTTCACTCCCTGCTTTCATGTCAATGCTGCCGCCAGATCTTCTTTTGTCAGAATTGGCTTTGTAAAAAATTTATCTTCTGTCATACCCTCTGGCGCAGATGATTCCGTGATCTTGGCCACAATATTTCCTGCATCATCAAACGGATATGCTTTAATTTTAATCGTATCCGTCTGCTCACTGGTTTTATCTTCAGATGTGGAAATATCGTCTGAATTTTCCGTAAGTTTACATTTTGGATACCATTCATACCGATAGCCGCCATGTCTCAGCTTTACTACTTTTCCATAAGCGAAAAATGGTCTCTGGCTATTTGAACCAGACAAAATAAGGCCACCGGCATCTACGCTATCCCCTTTCATCTTTGCCAAAGTATCCTCCGGGAATGCTATTACCTCTGTCTCGATATCAATACTTTTGGTTGGAGTATCTGAATCGTACACCTTTCCAGACGCATATGAATCTCCTGTATCAGCATTCACAGTAACCTTAACTGTTTTCACGACTTCGGTTTTCTCAACATCCGTTTCATAAGTTCCATCAAACTCGCCTTCTTCTGTTTCTTTTGCAAAACAGATGTACTGCGCACCCACAGTTTCTTTCATCGGCGGTCTTTTTGTTTTGATTGCCATCTGCATTCCTCCTCATTTTAAAATATCTGCTCTATCATTTTTTTATAATACTTTTCTTTGTATTGATTAAACGTAGGCTTCAAATGAGCCTGTTTCGCCATCTTTTTTGTACCATTTTCCAGCATCGGACCATAATACTTGCCCCAGCCAACTTTTATCACTCCGTCCTTTCGTTTCAAAGCAAACGAATCAACCAGATGCGTATAGCCCGTTTTATTGATCTTGCTTCGTGGCCTTGGCAATTTAAGCAAATCATCCTTAAACTCCTGTGCTCCGCTTTCCACTGCATCTAATGCTTTTTCATCACTTATTGAATATTTCTCCAATAATTCTGAAAAAGCGTCATATCCTGCATCCTCGACTTCAACTGACTGGCTCATATTTTCTCACCATCCGTTTCGATAGAGAAATACGAGTGCCAGATCCTGTCCTCTATATTGAATTCGTGAGCAATCAGCGGATGCAGCCCCAGCGCGCGAAATGCTTCTCTCAGGCTTATCAATACCGGATGCCTTGGGGTTCTTGCATAAAAACTAATCTGCCAGGTAACCTTCTCGGAATAATCGGTTCCAGATGCCATCACATCTTCCCAGACAATCTCCCAGTAATCGATACGTGGAAATGTCTTTTCATTCTTCAGACTGGATACCCCTTCGTTTACTGGACATCCAGTGTCATGCAAAAGTTTGCTTAACTGTTCCTTTGTCATCGATTGCCTCTCTTTCCTGTGCTGCTGTTTTTAACGTCAATTCCGTTTCCGGAAAACCATCTTTACTGGTCACATGTGCCGCATTGTACACCTCATGCTGCACACCATCGATCACACAAACGCTTTTGCTGTTGATTCCTTTGTACCTTGGAATACTAATCTTCATTGTCACTTCAACACTATCTGCTGACAGTTTCGCCCGTGTCGTGTCATATACTGATAACTCCCGATACCAGATGCGCATTCCCGAGTTTCTCAAATGTTCCAGTGGATAATCCCCACTGGTATCCTCCTCAATCTGATACAAATCCAATACACCGTCTGTATATTCAGGCATCGCTTTCATCTGTTGGCACCTCTGTTTCCATCTGCCAGGTCAAGATCACGCTAGCATAGTTCTCCATAAACTCATTAACCCGGTGGTGATATGCATAATACATATAATTTTTTAACAGCATCCGATATACCAGATCTTTTGTGATGCTGCAGCCGGGATTTAATCCCCCGACTGCGGACTCACCCTCTTTTGCAAGATTATTTAACTGGTCATCAGAATAATATGGCGGGATCTGGAACTCTTCCCGCATATCTGCCACAAGTTCCATCAGTTCTGTTTCTGTCATAGTCCCGCCTTTCTACTACTGCGCCTGCTGCACGATCGTTGCCTGTGTAACCGGAAGTACATACTCTTCCAGTTTGGTTACATCGAATACCACAGCCACGTTATCATCTACTGCGCGGCCGTTTGCATAGCAAGTAGCAATGATCAGGTCGGCATTCTCCATGGCCTTTGTCTGATCATATTCGTTCACACGCACACCAGTGGCTCCCATGGTGTAATATCCTTCGATCGTAAAGGCTGCTTTTCCCTGCGGACAGTTCGCGTCCACGATCTTCTCGATCTCGATGAATGATTTATTGACGTAGCCTCCAGTCAGAGCCTCTCCGTACATACACGGATCTACATATTCTGCCTCATCTGCCGGATTGCAGATCAGATACAGCTTAGGAACCACACGTTTTCCGTTGTTTGTAAGTGTTTTTCTTACCGCTGCCAGTCCTTTCGGGCTGAATTTTGTGATATTAGTTGCCACTGTTTTGGCTTTCTGTGTACCATCATTGTTTGTAGCACTAATCTGGCGGAAGATACCGATCGGTCCTGTTTTTCCATCTCCATCGAGATATCCTTTCACCAGTCCGTCCTGCATTGCTTCTGACAGGATTGCCATAAAATAACGATCCACGAATTCCAAAGACAATTCACGGATTGCTTTCGGAATTACCAGATATGCAGACAGCATATGCAGTTCAATATTCAGCGCGGAAATCTCTGCAGACAGTTCACCTTTGATATCGTCTGTTAAGGCTCCCCATACCGCTACACCAGAGTGTGATGCCACGATCCATTTCTTTACATTGGCCGGAGCCATATTTACCAGTTTCAGAATCGGTGATGCGGTTTTTACATCATCCAGTGTACGATCAATGATCTCTGTCGGGATGATATCGATCTGATTTGCGGTCAGCGACTGCTTGATATCCTTGAATCCCTCATAGAATTTCTTTTCCTCCTCTGACAGTGTTCTAAGTCCAAGCTGCTTTTTAAACTCAGCGTCATGGCTCGCTCTCTCCGCTTCTGCAACCACCTGATTGATCAGATCCGCATGAGTTGCCTCCTGGATCAGCTCAATAGACTGCATGATTGCTTCCGCTTTCTGATCCCCCGGAGCATCATTTAAAAGCTGTCGCACTTTGTCTTTTACTTCCTGGCCTAAATCTTCAATTCTCATCTTTGTCCTCCTCAATCAAAAAATGCACCCCAACTGGTGCTTTTCTTTTCTTTCTGCTGCCATTTTTCCTGCATCAACGGCATTAATTTTTCTACTACTTTTCCTGCAAGCTCATCTGTATCGATCTTGCTGCCCTTCTCTGCTCCCGCCATTTGCGCCGGCGCAATTCCCGGTTTCAGTAATGTTTCCCGGATATTTCCAAACACGGACTGGCTTACACCACGTTCATCCTCTGTTTCTGTTTTGGTAGCGAATCCGTATTCTACCGCTTCCTTGGCGGTAATCCAGGTTTCATTGTTCATAAGTTCTTTGATCTCATCCTCTGAAATTGTAGCCCTGCTCTTGTATGCATTCACAGATGCTTGGGTGATTTTTTCCAGATTATCTGCCTGTTTTCTAAGGGCATTGGAATCTCCCTGTGCAAAAGTCCATGCATTATGGATCATCAGCAGTGATGCCTCTTTGATAATTCTCTCATCTCCGGCCATGAATACTACCGATGCTGCGGAACACGCAAATCCATCACAAATTGTTGTGACTTTCATTTTGCTGTCTTTCAACGCATTGTAGATGGCCAGACCTTCTTTGACTTCCCCGCCGTAGCTGTTGATATGGACCTTAATATGATCTGCATCCATGTCCTGAAGCTGTTTCACCAGTCCATATGCCGAAACATCATCTTCATACCACGGATAGGATGTAATATCACCAAAAATATACAGTTCTGCACTCTTATCTGCATCATTCGTTTCCAGCATGTAATATCTTTTCATCCTACTCTCCTTTCTTCGTTTTACTGTTTAACGGACAGCTCCGAGATATGGGATCACCGCCTTTCTATTAATCAGCATCCGGATCTTTTGGTTCTTCACTTACTTTCCCCTCCTCTCCGTAATTTTTTGTCAGTGCTCTGGCCTGACTGAATTCTGTATTTAAAAGTGGATAGCCTACCATTCCCCGGATTTCATCGTAAGAGAATCCGATTCCGCGCAGTTTATCCAGATTTACAGCACTGTCTACTACGTCCACATGTTTGAACCGTGCCAGCCACACGAGGACACGTTCATTCTTACTACAGTAATCATCCATTCCCACCATATAAGCTGTCAGTGTATCATTGATCACCTCTGCCACCGGTCCAACCGCATATGTGATAAATTCATTTGTTGCATCGGATTTCTCCGTGATATTTCCATTAAACACTGCTTCCGGAATATCAAAAGCGTTGGCCACCTCATTATTGATGGTCAACGCTACCTTTGCCAGTTCTTCAGCCTTTGCATTGGACTGGATCTGCAGATTCTCCAGCGAAACCCCATTTTGCTCTGTCAGTACGGACAATTCATCAGATTCCAGTAATGTTTTAATTTTTGCAACATACTGCTCTTTGGTTGTTTTTCTGATAGATCCGTCTGCATTCCTTTCTGCAAATACACCATTCGAATCCATTTTCAATTTGAACTTCGGCTGACTGGAAATCCGTATCATGGAATTTATTGCATCTAGTGTTTTGTCGTATTGAGCGATCACATTCTGCAGTAGCAGCCGGATTTTTGCATTGTCGTACCGCAAATGAATTACCTGCGATGATAGAAATGTTTTGTATAACGAATACTGCTTTCCCGCACAGTTTAACGTAATATTTGTGTATAACCGTTCAATCAGTACGCTGTCTGATTCCTGCCATGCTGACGCACGATAAAATTTTCCATTCAGCGGAATAATCACCGCTTCCTGTTCTGTAAGCAAATGCCTTACCACTTCTTTCCAGAATACTGTGCCGCACTCATGATCATTTGGCTGGACGTTCAACCGGTACTCCCATTTTCGTTTTTCTGCACTATCTGTCTGAATCAGAATGTCTGATTTTGCAACGGCTTTTGCAATCATGGAAACTGCCTTTTCAATCGCCAGCTTCGATAAGTTCAGTTTCGCCGCATCGATCATGATCACATCCAGCAGTGATTGGATCTCTTTCTCTCTGTTCTTAAACAAAAAATCGAACATGTTTTCCTCCTAAACATAAATATATGTGACCTCCAGCTCGTCCTTACAGAACATAGCCACATCGAAAGCCATGAACCCATCATTTTTTCTGAGTTTCGGCTCTATTTTCCCAAACGTTTTGTTGCCGTATTTATCCTCGGTAACACATGTATTATTCGTATACCATCGCATAATTGCTGATAATCCATAATTAATCATTCCCTTGCTAAATTGTGCCTGGATGAACGGTGCTATGATACCTGTCGCAGAGGTGATTTTTCTGATCAGTCGGACAATGCCATTCGGATTCTTTCTATCCTCAATCGTTAATCCCCTTTCTTCAAAGGCTTGTTTAAACAAAGTATAACGATAAGTGTCCATTGCTATTTTTCTCACTTCATAATCCGACATTTGTTTCATGCACCAGTCTGCAATCAGATTCACATCTATTACCGGTCCCGATACGATTTCAAAATCATGAAATTCCGGTTGCCCTGCGTTTTTCAGCGGAAATTTTATGGAATCTAAAAAAGGCGAATCAGCACATATCCATGTATGCTGTCGCCAAATATATTCCCCATCATCCGTTTTAGTTAAAATTCCCGCGGATGCAAAATCTCTTACGTCCGCATAATCCAGGCCGATCACTGCCGGCTGCCACCGGGTATCCGGTGTTTCCCTTGGAACTTTCCGTTCCAGTTCCTCCATAGTCGTTCCTTTATAACAGGCGCGCAGCACATTCTGCCAGGTGGTGACTGTTTCCTCTTCCTTTCTGGCAGACCGGTTCATTCGTTTTGTGATAAATTCCGGACGTTTGGACGGAATCTTTTTCATTTCCAGATAATCATGCATAATCTGGTTGGCTAGAATCGGCATATATTCCATGGACGGATTTGCCTTGTGCCATGCTTCCGAATCATCCACTTCCTTCATGTCATCGATCTCACAGATAAACGGAAAATATCCTAACTGATTTTCACCTGTTTCCAAAATTTCCATGCACATCGCGGATATTTCATCCAATGGTCCATCTCTGACATATCCATCAGTTGTGATGATAAATTCCCTGGAATGCTTTACTTTACCAAATGATGACTCAAATACGTTGATCTGATCATAATTCTCATAAGCATGGATTTCATTGAGCACCAGACATCCCGTCTTTTTACCATCCTTTGTCCCTGCATTTGAAGTGTTGTATTTCATCTCTGATCCAGTCACAAGATTACTGATCAGTTCTTTGGTTACGGAAAACTTTCCCTTGAATTTTGGGTTATCATGTAGCATATCGTATGCTACCTTAAAAGTATCTTTTGCCTGATCTTCTGCATTTGCCACAATCTCCACATGATAGTTTTTCACCCCATAAAGTGGTGTCTGAAGGAAATTTACTAACGGCACGATAAATCCATCTTTTCCATTTCCCCTGCCCTCTTTGATAAAAAACTTCGGGAAAATAGGAATATCATCTTTGTACATGAATACAAAAGCATAAATAAATTTCTGGAATGGAAACAGGTCGTAATAATTGATCCGGCAATATTCCAAACACAATTTATATGTCTTTTCATCAAAAAAAACATCGTCCCGCTTTAATAACGGTTTTACGATGTTCCTGATCAGAAGCTTCCGCTTCTTGTTTATCCATTTTGGATGTTCTCTGGCATATTTGAGATAATCATCAATTTCCTTACAGGTAACCATCTGATGGATTCTCCTGCTCCGGAACTGGTTCCTTCAGCTTCAGATCCGACAGGATCTTTAGCATTGTTGCGGTGGTCTTCTGCAGATTGATCACAGATTCATTTGCTTTTTCCACAAGCATTCCATTTCCGTTTACAGTTTCATACCGCAATCCTTTTTTTCTGATATCAGCAATCAGTTTCTTTTTCAAAGTCCAATAATACACATAATCATTGATCATATCTGTATAAAAACCAGCATTCATTCCACGAAGTTCTAACTGTTTTACCAGCGAGCTGTATATCTCCTTCTGTGTCAATCTTTCCACCTCCTTTTCACTCAAATCATGCCATTTTTTATATTTTTTGTGGCTTTTTTTCAGCACTTTTCACGGGCTTTTTCACTGTCTAAAAATTTTTCTTTCTTATAATGAGTCCTAAAAATCATACCCCCTGCCCTTTTCACGCGAGATTTGAATTTTTCTCCAGAGTCATGGCCACTTCCCCGTTCGCCAAGCAAAATTTTTTGCAGAGAATTGACCGGGGGGATATGTTTACCATCTTTCCTTGCTCGCAAGTATTCGTTTGCGTTTAAACTTTTTCGGCGCTCGTCCATGTCGCAGGTTGTGACATGAAATACACAGGCTGACCAGATTATCATCTTCCAAAGCAAGCTCCGGATGTTCCTTCAGTTCCTGAATATGGTGAACCTCCTCGGCTCTGCGGATCATTCTGTCTTTTCCATTCAATGTCTTGCCTGCTGCCACGGCATCATTTAACCGCTTCCTGCAGTCCTGGCATTCATAATGGTCTCTGACCAATATCTGCAGCCGCTTATGTTTCCAGGCCGCAGAATCATAAAAACGTTTTGCTTCTCTATCTGTCATTTTCCCATATAGCAAAAGCACCTGGGATTTCTCCCAAGTGCCTGCTCTTACTCATTATTTACTTCCTCAATGAATTCCTTCATCATCTTTGTGAGCTGTCCTGCGGCGCTCACTCCCGCCTTTTTACATGCGGCGCTGTATTCCTCTACAACGTCCTTTTTCAGCTTGTAGCTCTTTGATATCCAGCCAGTTTTCTGCTCGTACTTACGGGTTGCTACTGTCTGTGGTTTTGGATTTCCTACTGGCATTACTCTCCTCCCCTCCTCAAATAAACAATGTTAAGGATTCCGCTCGCAATATTCGCAAGCAATGCTATGCCAATAAACAGATCCAATCCATTTTTTACTGCCAGATAGCAAAGGCAAGAGAATGTTATCCACGTTGAAACTGTTATCATTTTTATCATAGACTTTTTTTCATAAATGATGTAAAATAGGCAGTGGGTAGTGGGATTTACCCACCGCCTTGCGCTTACTTAAAGAATGTTTCGTATATCAGACATATCATTGTTACCACACTCTGAGCTATGCTGAATACGATGATCGCATCTTTGAGTTTGCGCTTTTTCTTTTTCTTGCTTTTACTCATTTATGCTTTCCTCCTTACAAGTATATAATAGCATATCGTGTACGATATGTCAATAGTATATATAAAAAATATAAAGGCAACAGGGAAAATCCTGCTGCCTGATTGTATTTTGCTTATCTACTTTTCTCACATCATAATCATAACACAGAAAGCACCGAACAAAACGAACACTTTTAATTTTTTTGATGTTTTTTTATATATCTTTCGACCATCATCCGGCATCCGTCTGCCGTGTAGCCTTTTCCCATCTGTTCTGCCGTTTCCTTCCAGCTCATTTTATCAATATACTTGAATGTCATTGCTCGTCTGCATTCGGAATCATCCATGGAAAATATGTATGATTCCGCAGCTACCGTTATGTCTTCCAGCTTCTTCTTCAGATTCTTGAGTTTCAATTTTCTCGCCAGCAATAAATTCCACTGGCTGTTATATTCTTCTGTCGGAAATCCTTCAATCTTGAAATGCTGCGTCCCTCCATAGCCACCGGATACAGAATCTGTCACAGTTCCCTCTTTTTCCATTCGATCTATCTTAGCTTGTGTCTCCCGGATCCGACGGTCTGTTTCAGCAATTTCTTTCATAACACTGTCGTACTGCTTCAGAATATTCTTTTCCAATCGCATCGCCTCCTCTCGCTGCCGCATTCTTATTTTCTACTCAGAATCTTTTCATACATCTCCACAAGATCTTGCAAACGTTTCTCCTCTCGTTTCGTTGAACCCAATGCTTCAATCACCTGTTTCACTTCCACAATCTCATCGATAATGCTTGCCGCCTGGTGAAAACGTTTCGCCATGTCAGCCAACCATGCTATATCTTCTTGCATCTCCTATCCCTCTTTCCCCTGTTCGACCATCAGCTGGTTAATCAGCATATCAATCATTTCAAAGAAATCATGCTTGCACGCGTTGCAGTTATTGCCTCTTCCGCAACAGAATTCTTCGCATCTTCTGTAATACTTTTCCCATCCGTCAGTCTTCGGGATGTGTTCCGTCCTTTTGATGACATATTCCAGATTGGATGCATCCGGCTGAGCGTTGATCAGCGGAAGGATGTCCTTCTTGATCTCCATCGTACTCCGTGGTGTTCGGATGCGTTCCACAATCTGTTCCTTTAATCTGTCTGCATCAATCAATCTCATATACTTTCACCTTTCACAATTTCCATTGCTCTACTTAATCCAGCGTTATACCCTTGATGTACATCTGATAACACTGTCTCCATATCAATAAATTTATCCCGTTCCAACTCTCTGATAACAGCATCTACATTGTAGGCTGTCGGCTGTTCCTCCACTGCCTTAATGCAGTTCTGGATAGTGTCATATTCCACCTTTGCAATCATCTGATCTTTGAGGCTTCCACCGCCCGGTGATGCTGACAGTGCACAGTGGTTCAGGTGTCTCAGTAGTTTATCACCGTCAATTAATCTCATGTCCGTCACTCCAATCTAATTTTTGACCGCATTTCCAGCAATAAATGCATCTGTTTCTATGCATCTCACTAACCTGTGATACCGCTCCGCATAGGCAAACGATAAACGCATCTCCATATTCATCTGGTTCTTCCATTACTCTCGCCTTGATTGCCACATCTCTGGAATCCCCATTTACAAACCGCCTAATCTCTGCCACTTCCTGCTGCAGCTGTTCATCAGTCTTTTTCATTTTCTGCCACCGTCTTTCCGCATCGGTCTACTTTCTGATTCAGCCATTCATATACCTTTTCCTGCTGCCCCAGATCCATTTCCTTTTTGCACTGGATTCTGTACTCATCCGCTAGATATCCAGCCAGTTCATAGGTACTGAGGCTGTCCATATACTCTTTTCTGGTCTCGTATGGTGCTTCTACAATCTCTGCTTCAACTTTTTCCACTTTCTGCGTTTCATTTTTAGCATCTACTGTTTCATTTTCCACTTTCTGCGTTTCATTTTCTGCTTCACGATCTTCACTGGCAGGCTCGTTCATGCCTTGATTTTCCTGTGTTTCTTCCGATTTTTGCGCCGGCGCAATTTCTTTTTTTTACTGGTTCTTCTACGTTTTCACTCTGACGTTTTTCTTCCTGTTCTCTTTCATCCTCAAATGGCTCCGGTTCTTCCTGCTCTGAATCATTTTCATCCGCCGTATCAGTCATTTCCTCCTGCCACTGGCTATGCTCCTGCTGCTCTGTATCCTCTTCTGCCTTTCTTTTCTCCGGTTCGGCTGACGCAGCTTCTTTCAGTTCAACCTGCTCCGGTTGTTCTTCCGGCTCTGTCCTTTCCGGAATTTCTTCCTCGGTACCGAAATAGTTCTGCCAGGTCTTGGATCCTGCTGCCGACACTCCGAAGATATCCATCGTCATTTGATAGAATTCTTCCCAAGTCATATCTTGTGGTGGACTGCCAAATCTTTTAACTGATACGCGATTTTCATACATCATCAGAAAAAACAGCCCTTTTTTATATGACTTGTTCCCTCCCGGATTTACAATTTCCTTGAACCGTTCTGCTGTCGGTTCACCAAACTCTGCTACTTCACTAAATACCGTATTGAGTACATCCATATGATCCTGATAGAATTTCTCTACCAACTGTCTGATGTCATCGGCTTCTCCCGCTGCCGGCTCAGTCTTATTGAACCGTTTCAACTCCCGGATATCTTCTCTGGAAGCCTCCGGTTGGATCATCTGCCTGTCGCTGTCCGGGAGTTTCAACATCTCTTCTAACTGGCTGCGTCCGAGATCTGCATATTCCGGGCGGAGCCGTTCGGAGTATCCGTCTATCGAATACTCCCTGTTAATGCTCATAAAACGGCTGGTGGTGGATGGTTCCAGTCCATATTCTGCCTTGGCGAATTCTGCCACGCTTTTATAGCCATCCCGCTCATAAAGTTTCTGATCATCAATCTGTCTGAGTGCATATCCAATCCGTACAAAGCTCTGTTTGACTCCCAGCAGTTCCTGCTTTAATTTCTGTTTTATCTCAATCCAATCATTTAATGTCATCTGCACATATTCCATTTTTGCCTCCTTATGATGCGATTGCCGGTGTTATGGTCTTTGTTAAACTGCCATTTTTCAGTTTCGCCAGATAATCATCCAGCCACTGCTGTATATTTATTGCATCCGGTTTTCTGTCATGTGCCCCATACCACTGGATAATGCCCGGTCTGTTTGCATCTATCTCAACGGTGATGTATGGTATATTGGGATCTGTTTTTAATCTCAACATCAAAATATATGTTCTTCCCTCATTGTGTTTTCTGAGATAATTATCGCCGCCGACACAATGATGGAGCAGCCGTCCTTCCATGACAATTTCCTCTGCTGATCTGGCTGGTCGGATCAGATACTGGTCAGCCTCATAAAAATATCTCTTTCTGAGTTTTTTATAATTCTGCCGGATGTTCTTAAACTTCTCTTTTACTTCCTCTATTCTCTTATCCGCCTTTTCCTTGTTCGTTTCTTCCACCATTTTGGCATGTGCTGCATCCAGATCATGTGGTTGCTGATAGACGGTATTAGTAAGGTCATATCCTAATGCCAGTCTCATACTGAGATAGTCTATATATGTTGTTGCCGTATGCTGGATTCGTGCCGTGGAAGAGCTGCAGTTTGTCCAATAATCGCACCCTGCGTATTTTTTTATCCTGTTTAACAGTTTCTGAATCGTCATATATTCTGTTGCCAGTTCAATCTGTTCACTTTCCAGTTCCGTCTCAACCAGATTTTTTATCTGTTCCATAGTCCATATCTGTCCGCTTCTTTTTTCCATCTGCATTATTCTTAACAGATCGGTGTCCCCATTGTACTGGATTAACGGTTTCACCTTTTCCTTTCGGATCCCAAGGAATCTATCTGGACGTTTCGCTGATGTATCAGCTATTATTTCATTGTATCTGTACTGACCGCCTCCAACCAGCGCCCTGGCTGTTTCAATCAGTCCCATCTTTACCAACATTTCAAGCTGTGGTATCCGGACGTAGCATTCCATGTAATTGATTGGATTCATGGTTCTTATGTTATCCGAATATTCCTTCAGTGCGCTGTACTGGAACATCGTCCCTTTCATCTGCTCATAGGTTTCTGACATGATCATCCCATCCCGGATTGTTATATTGGCATTCCCGTACAGGTTACAGTCATCCCAATAATCCTCGCCATTCCAGTTTCTTTTGTGATAATCAACCTGTATGCTTTTATCCGGTTCAAAGTATGCCCTGGCGATTTCTACTCCCTGGAGCATTTCGCAGGAATTATACATTTCCGGTCCATTTTTTCCATCAATAAGCCCAAGCTGCCATTCTTTACTTACCTCCATATAGCGGAATACCATACCCTTTTCTTTATATTTTTGTCCGAGAAACAAATATGTTTTCTTTCTGTTGCTGTTCTTTACCTTTCCCTGACATTTATATGTTCCTAAAGTGCCACACAAAGGGCAGGTTCCATAGTGACCCTCACGAGGCTCCTCAATCCTAATTTGGAACTGGCTTTCATAGGACACCCCTGCTTTCCACCTGGTATCTGCTACCCCACCGCATTTACTGCATGCTACTTTTGCCCGACCACCATGCTTTTTGTAATACAGGTAATGTTCGTTTCGAAAGCAGAGGCTGTCTGCTGTATCCAGAATTTCTTTTTCCGGAAGCGGATCGGTATGGGCGTTCCTGTCGTCCAAAGCTTTTTTTCGTTTCTCATATTTTCGCCGTTCCGTTTTGCGTCTGGCTGTTGACACAATATCCCGCTCATGGGCGGCTATATATCCCCACCATTTTTTCTCGTTATATTGGTGCGGCGCATTGCAAAACTTTTTGACCCGGTCCAGATCGACAGCATCCTGCAGGATATTTCTGCTTTGCAATTCCATCCAACTTACACTGCGGTCCTGTCTGTCATTCCAGATCAACTCACCACCATAATATACGTCACCACCATCAACCTGCTGACGTGTCCACTTTTCCTTTTCCGGAAAATAATTACCAAAATCCTTTTTCGTGAGTACGATCCGCACCACAGGTACATCCTTTGAATCTTTTCGATTGCGGTATATCTCCAGGAACAGGTGTTTTTCGTGGTCTATATTTTTAACCGCCGTGACACCAATGTATTTGACTTCTTTCTTTCTGCTAATTTTCTTTAATCCGAAATACGGAATTTTCTCAATCGCTTTCTTTTTCATCCGTCCTGCCTACTTTCCCATGTAGTATTCTGTGATGATCTGCTTTGCTCTTGCCATGCCCGGTATCCCCAAAGTGACCTTTCCGGCAGATACGCCTGCTGCCTTTATGATTCCCCTATCGATAGGCTGCTGATTTTTAAACGACCACATCAGGAGCGCTGCTATGCACCCTTTCAGTGATTTTCCTTTCTTCCGGACATTGAATGCCAGCAACTCGTTTT
>OLRX01000378.1_pt1 | contig 41423 bp, 46 predicted proteins | sample 1672991 | NCBI WGS metagenome assembly OLRX01 (sample SAMEA3136744, study PRJEB25190) | human gut metagenome | biome: human gut; feature: human-associated habitat; material: faeces | place: Austria | collected 2013
TTTTTACGGCTGCTTGAGGTCACAGCGCGACTGTAATGTTGTAAAATATTATGGCTTCTTAAAAATTTTACAACATTTAGCAATAAGTTCGCATCTCAATGGCCGCTCTCCCGCGGCAACGCCGAATATTATGGTGCTGGGTTCATTATAACGCCCTCCAATCAATAAAACGGTGTTTCAATGGCCGCTTCTTCTCGGCGCAGCCGATACGATCCTTTGCGGACATTATACCGCAAAGCAAGTCTGGCAAAGCGGCTTAACAAACATTTATTTGCAAAGCTTCGTCTTGTAGGACTGGAGCCGAAAAACAAAGCTTTCATAATAACTTTGCAATTTTTTATTATATCATGCTTTACAGCTTTTGAAAAGTGCCGAGCCGAGAAAAACTCCGCGCTAAATCTTAATTGTCAAGACATATGTTACAGTTTGAGAAATACTCTGCTACTATCTGATTGTGACTTTTAAAATCCAATACCGTCTTGGCTGTCCTGTTATATCTTTCTTCGTGTTTTGCTACTTTTGCTTTCAGCTCTTTCTCACTTCTGAACACTTCTCTTCCGTACACAATCTTTCCGTCTTCTCTATGGCTTCTCTCTACCTTCCCATTCTGCCACGGTGAATATGGCCTCGTCCTCTTTAGCTCCATCTTAAGCTTCTTTACCGCTATTTCAAATCCACTTTCTCTATCTGTCCTATCATCATCATTAACAAACTCTGTTCCATTGTCTACCTGGATTGTTTTTATCTTGAATCCTATCCTTTCCTCCAGTCCCTCTACAAACTTCTTTGTCTCATATGTACTTTTTTCCTTTACTATCTTCAATACTCTTTTCCTGCTATACTCATCTATCGCCGTTATTTGGTAATACTTGTTTCCATAGCTTGGAAATCTGATGCATTCCTTGGGCACATACTTTATATCTATCTGTACTTTCTCTCCCGGATATCTGCCTTGCATATTTTCATATCTTGTATAGCTTTTTTTCTTCCTCTCTGCTTTCCTGTAGCCTTTCTTTCTTATCTGTCTGCACATGCTCTCAAAGCTTCTTCTGTATCCTTTGCTCTGACATCTCACGTACACTTCCGCAAGTCCATATCGTCCGTTTCTTCTAAGCATATTTTTTATTAGTTTCAACTCTTCATGCGTATGTGCATTTGGACTGCTATGAGGCTTTCTTGATTTCAGCTCAAGACTCCGTACGCTTCCGTCATACTTTTCAAGCTGCCTGTATACGAACTGTCTGTATGTGTGATATCTTCTTGCCACTTTTGTTACTCCATATTTTATCGCATATTCACATAAACGCTGGCGATATCTCATTTCTTCTGTTACAATACTCATGAGAGGATACTCCTTTTGATACTTTTGTTTTTTCGTCGAAACTTATTGTATCAGAGTATTCCTCTCTTTTTTTATTTTTTTGTCACATATGTCTTATCACATTAAACAGAAGAATTCAGATTTGTTTCAGTGTGGAAAGCGGCAGGAATGATTGCCGTTCCCACAGAAAAAGAAATTAAATGATAGAAAAAATAAAACCGGAAGTATCTTCCGGTTTGTTTTCTGATTATTAGTCGATGTTGTACTTGTTCTTGAATTTCTCAACACGGCCGCCTCTGTTGACGAACTTCTGCTGACCTGTGAAGAATGGATGACATGCGGAGCATACGTCCAGTCTCATTTCTTCTTTAGTTGATTTTGTAACGAAAGTGTTACCACATGCGCAAGTTACTTTACAGTCCTTATAATCAGGATGGATTCCTTCCTTCATGCTTCTACCTCTTTCCTGCCTTTTGGGCATAAATTTGCCGTACTTTACTAACAGCCATTTTACTATATCACTTGTTTGCTCTTCGCGCAAGTGTTTTTTGTTGGAAATTCAAAGTTTTTGTCTGCATTTTGGCCGCGATCTGGCCGCGTTTCAAAGTTTTTATTCTTTTTTGCCTTTCAGCCTGGCGGCGATGATGCGGTCTTTTCCAGCCAGGTCTTTGAGACAGACGATGGAAACGAATTTTTCTTCCGCTTCCAGAAGCTCCGTCACTGCCTGGCCCTGATTATAGCCTATTTCCAGCATCAGCATGCCGTTTTTCTGCAAGTGTTCCGCAGCCTCTGAGGCTATGCGGCGGTAGAAGTCAAGACCATCGGCGCCGCCGTCTAGGGCCAGCATGGGCTCGTGGTCTTTCACTTCTCTCTGCAGAGTGGGAATCACTTCGCTTTCTATGTAGGGCGGATTTGAGATTATGAGGTCAAATTTCTTTCTGCCCAATTTGCTCTTGAAAGCTGCAAAAAGATCGCTCTTTTCAAATTTTACTGTCTTACAGCCGTTGAGTCTGGCGTTTTGTGCCGCTGTTTTGATAGCTTCAGAGCTCACATCTGAACAGGTGACTTTGGTTTTTTCGCAGAGTTTGGCGATAGAAACGCCTATGGCTCCGCTGCCGCAGCACAGGTCGAGTACGTCTTTTATGGACTGAGGCTTTACGTATTCCTCGACGCGGAGAGTTCCTTTTTCGATCAGCTCTATGGCGTCTTCAACCATGGTTTCCGTGTCCTGTCTCGGAATGAGCACGGACGGATCGACTTTGAAAGAAAGTCCCATAAATTCCTGGCTTCCCGTTATGTATTGGAGCGGTTCGCCGGAAGCACGCCTTTCCACCAGCTCAAAATATCTTTCACATGTGTTGTCGGGCAAAACATCCTGCCAGCGCATCAGGAAGCCTACCGAATCCAAATTGTCCAAAAAACAGTACAGCAATTTGGCGTCTCTTGCCGCGTCGTCTACGCCTGCGTCTGACAGCTGTGTTTCGCCTATTTTAATCAACTCTTTAAGAGGTAAGCTCATTATCGTTCTCCTTTGGAACTGTTGGATTTTCTTCGCCGGCCATTTCGCTTTCTTCGCCGGCCATGCCGGTCTGAACGGCGGCAGGCTGAGCGGCGGCGCTATCGCCAATAGCCGCGGCAGGCTTATCAGCGGCGCTATCTCCGGCGATTGCGACGGGCTCAGCGGCGGCGTTGCTTTCTCCAGCCGCCGTTTCATTTTTCAGCGGCTCTCCGTTTAAATCGCAGAGCCCTTCGTAATACGGCGTTTTGTTTCCAGGCAAAACGGCCTTCATCGCAGCGATGGCAACTTCAAGCTGCTTTTCCGACGGCTCTCTGGTGGTCAGCTTCTGCAAGTAAATTCCCGGCAGACTGAGGATTTTAACAACCCAGTTATCGCTCCTGCCCGCCCATTTGAGCAGTTCATAAGAAAGACCTGCTATCAGCGGCAGAACGAGAACCCTACTGATTATGCGCAGCCAGACGTTGGGCCAGCCCATGAGAGCGTGAGTCAGAACGGCGATTACCATGACGAACATCAGAAAACTGGTTCCGCATCTTGGATGCAGCGTATAGAATTTCTGAGCGTTCTCAGGTGTGAGTTCCTGGTTGTTTTCAAAGCAGTGTATGGTCTTGTGCTCGGCTCCGTGATACTGAAAGACCGTCTTTATATCGTTCATCTTGGAGATGAGCATTATATATGCTACGAAAATTATCATTCTCAGCGCGCCTTCGGCCAGATTGAGCAGGATTATGCTGTCTGTAAGCTTAGAAAGCCACCCTACGGCCACCGTCGGCAGAAGCATAAAAATCGCTACAGCCGCGACAATGGCGATCAGGACGGAAATGATCATGAGAAATTTCCAGGCTTTTTCCTTGCCCAGCTTTTCTTCTATCCAAATATCAAATTTATCCTTTTCGTACTCTTCAGGATAATTCTCTTCAAGTACGTCGGCAGAATACATGAGAACTTTCGTCCCCTGGACCATAGAACCTACGAAGTTCACAACTCCCCTGATGATGGGAATTTTGCCCCATTTGCTGGCTTTCGGCGTAGGCTGGGTCTTCATGTGTATGCTTCCGTCGGCAAGTCTTACTGCGACGGCCGTCTTTTCGGGGCCGCGCATCATTATGCCTTCCATTATCGCCTGACCGCCTATGGAAGTAGGGCAGGCGTTCTTTAAGAAAATTCTGCTTAAATCCATTCTTTTCCCTTTTTCCTCTTTTGTTATCGGACTACGGCGACGCGCTTCTATGCTCGCGCTTTAGTATCCATTATCCGTCGCCGCGGTTTTGTGCCCGCGCTTTGGCACATGCCTGGGAGTGCGCCGGTTAATCGTCCATCATGACCTTTTTTATCACCTTGACAAAATCGCTGTTGTTCTTGGTGTGCGCCAGGTTTTCGATTATGGCCTCGGTGACCTCCTGAGTGCTGCCGCCTGAAAGGTTGCGCCTCATTACCCAGATGGCCTCCAGCTCTTCCTGGGTCATCAGAAGATCCTCTCTTCTGGTTCCGGATTTGTTGAGACTTATGGCCGGGAATATCCTCTTCTCGGAAAGTCTGCGGTCCAGGTGGAGCTCCATGTTTCCGGTGCCCTTGAATTCCTCGAAAATCACATCGTCCATACGGCTTCCCGTCTCGATGAGGGCCGTGGCAAGAATAGTTATGGAACCGCCTTCTTCCATCTTACGCGCCGCGCCGAAAAACTTCTTAGGCTTGTGAAGCGCGCCGGGGTCGAGACCTCCTGAGAGAGTTCTTCCCGAAGCGGGAACCACCATATTGTATGCTCGGGCAAGCCTGGTCAGGCTGTCAAGTAATATTACCACATCTTTGCCGTGCTCAACCAGACGCTGAGCCCTGGCCAGAACCATTTCCGCCACTTTGACATGATGCTGCGGCAGCTCGTCGAAAGTCGAATAAATGACTTCGCCGCCTTTCAGCGACCTCTTCATATCGGTAACTTCCTCCGGTCTTTCGTCGACCAGCAGAACTATGAGCTCCACTTCAGGGTAGTTGGTCTCGATGGCGTTGGCCACTCTTTTAAGAAGCACCGTCTTGCCTGCCTTAGGCGGAGCCACGATCAAGCCTCTCTGTCCCTTTCCTATGGGAGCCACCAGGTCTATGAGTCTCATGGAAAGATTGCTCGTTCCGTCCTCCAGCCTCAGTCTTTCATATGGAAATACCGGCGTAAGGTCGTCGAAATCTGGTCTCCTGATGGCGCGTCCCGGCTCGTCTCCGTTGACGGTGAGGACGTAGAGCAGCGCGCCGAACCTTTCGCCCTCTTTTGGCAGCCTGGTTATGCCTCTGATCTTATCGCCTGTCTTGAGATTAAATCTTCTTATCTGCGTCGGCGATACATATATGTCTTTTTCACTGGTTAAAAAATTGGAAAATCTGAGAAAACCGAAATTGTTTTCCTCCTGTATCTCAAGAATTCCCTCCACCTCGGGCCTTTCCTCTTTTGCAGCATGCTCTTCCCTGGCGGAATGCTCTTCTTTCATAGGAGCATCGTCTCTGGCAGTGTTCTCTGCCGCCGCTGTTTTTTCGTCTGCTGAAATTTGTTCTTCGTCTGCCTTGGGGGAAACGTCCTCGCGGAGCGCGTCTTGATCAATAAATTTTTCTTTCATAAATCACCTTCGCAAGCCGAAAAGAATGGCCTGCACCTTTCTGAGAAATTTAAGAATTGCTGTGTCTAAGAATACGATTAAAACGTCTTACTGTCTATTATATACTGCTGATTGAAAAAAGCAAGGCAAAGAAAATCCGCAAAAAAGAATATTTTCCAGATTAGCCCGCGATTTTTCGGAAACAATAAGATTATTATATGTCCCTTGCGTAGAACTTCGATTAAAAATGCAAAGCTTTATCAGCACGGTAGCCAGCTCAAAACGTTTAAATTTTAACGCTTCAGAGTCTTTCGCCTGATAAAAAAATAATTATCGCAAAACCTCTTGCGAAATGACAGGTTCATGCATATACTTAAGTTTAATCGCAGGACAACCATGGAGGCTTACGAATGAAAAAAATCATTGTGGCAGGCGCGGGGACCTTGGGGCTTGACATAGCTCAGGCTTTTGCGAAATCAGGTTTTGACGTTTGGGTAAAGGACATCAGTGCAGAAATCATCAAAAACGCCGAAGCCCGTCTCAAAAGAAGTCTGGAAAGAATTTGACAAAATCTGCGGCCACCAAACACTTTTCGCTTCTAACACTTCTTCAATTTCTATCACGGCCATGGCGGCCGCGACGGACAGGCCGGACAGATTTGTGGGCATGCACTTCTTCAATCCTGCCGTTTTGATGAGGCTGGTGGAAATAATCCGCGGCCGGGACACATCGGACGAGGCTTTCAAGGCTGTCTGCGATTTGCAAGTCATGTCAATCAAAGTTCTCTCTCTTTATTTTATATTATGTCAGCGGCTGTTTTCGGCGCCCACTCCTGGCCGGGAAACGTGCGCGAGCTGAGGAATGTGATAGATGGCGCTTTCGTCGTCGCAGAGGGAAATTACATCACAAAAGATGATCTGCCGGAATACCTGAAAGACAAGCCGGAAAAAACGCCGGAAAACATGACATATCAAGAACAAGTCGAAGCTTTTGAGCGCAGTCTCCTGTGCAAGGCGCTGCAGTCCGCGCCTACTAAAACAGAAGCGGCAAAACTTCTGGGGATGACCAAGCAAGCTTTAAATTACAGGCTGGACTCGCTTGGTATGAAATGACGTGCAGGCAATGAGATGACGGCATCAAAAAGGGACAGACCCTTCCGATGCAACGATAGGAAAGGTCTGTCCCTTTTATTTTATATGTAGGAATAGTTGACTTATTTGCTGTAATCGTAGAATCCTACGCCTGTCTTTCTTCCCAGTTTGCCGGCTCTTACCATCTTCTTGAGGAGAACGTGCGGTCTGTATTTAGGATCGCCGTATTCTGTGTAGAGAGTTTCCATGATGGCAAGGCAAACGTCAAGGCCGATCAGGTCGCCCAGTTCAAGAGGTCCCATAGGGTGGTTAGCGCCCAGCTTCATGGCCGTGTCAACGCCTTTCACATCGGAAACGCCGTCGGCAACGATACCGATACCCTCGTTGATCATAGGAATAAGGATTCTGTTTACTACGAATCCAGGAGCTTCTGCTACTTCTACAGGAGTCTTGCCCAGCTTTTCGGCCAGAGCTACGATGGTAGTCTTGGTCTCTTCTGAAGTAGTCAGGCCTTTGATGATCTCAACCAGCTTCATCGCAGGAACAGGATTGAAGAAGTGCATGCCTATTACCTTGTCAGGTCTGCCTGTAGCAGCCGCGATTTCAGTAATTGAGAGCGAAGATGTGTTAGTTGCAATTATGGTCTCAGGCTTGCAGAGCTTATCCAGTTCGGCAAACAAAGCTTTTTTGGATTCCATATCTTCTGTGGCTGCTTCGATAACCAAATCGGCATCCGCAATTATATTGATGTCGGTCGATCCCGTAATTCTTCCGAAAATCTCTTCTGCAGCTTCGGCTGTGATTTTTTCTTTGGCAACCATCTTGTCAAGGTTTTTCTTGACCGTGGCAAGGCCTTTTTCTACAGAGCTCTCTCTTCTGGCTCTCATCACAACATCATAGCCGTTCTGCGCTAAAACCTGAATAATTCCGGCACCCATAGTTCCGGTTCCCAATACGCCAATTTTTTTCATTTAGATAGCCTCCTTGTTTTTATCGAAACATTTTAAAACATTTTTGTTAAAAAATTAACTCTGTTTATGGGTATATTATATCACAAAAAAAAGTAAATGGAACCCCTTTTAGATAAATTTCATTAAAATTTTATTTCCCGTATAAAGGCAAGCGGTTTTGTGAATTATTTTAAAAATTTTTGCACGCCTTGTCCAGGTTATATCAGGTATAGATAACCCAATGATGTATTGTATATTTTTGTTGTTCGCCAGACATAATTATGCTATAATTATGCCAAGAAAAGGAGTGAAGCATATGCCAATTATTATGCCTATTAAGGATTTACGCAATACAACTGAGATTTCTAATATTGCACACAAAGAACAGGAGCCTATTTTTATTACAAAAAACGGCTATAGCGATTTGGTCGTAATGAGCAGTGAATTGTATGATAAATTTGTAAGAATGAACCACATCGACCAGGCCATATTTGAATCTGAGCAAGAAGCTGCCAACGGAGCAGATGCAGTTGACGCAGAGACAGTTTTTGCAGAGTTGGAGAAGAAACATTTTGGATAAATATAAGGTAAAGATCCACCCCAGAACGATCCGTGAATTAGACCATATTTACGAATATATCGCTAACGAGAAATTGGCTCCTGAAAACGCCAAGGGACAAACCGACCGAATTAAGAAAGCGATTTTAAACCTAGCCGCATTTCCGCAGTCCCACCAAGAACGAAACGAGGGCAGATATGCCGGAAAGGGCTACCGGCAATTACTGATTGATAACTATATTGCCATATTCCGTATTGACGAGCCACATAAAACCGTTTATGTGGTAACGATACAATATCAGGGACGGAATTTATGAGAATAAATACCAGCATTTCAGCCGATGAGAGTTATCTCATCGGTTTTTTTATCCAAAATCAAACAACTCCCCTCGGAGGCCGTTTCAGCAGGGCGAGGGGAGCATGTTCCATTTCGTAACGTTTAATGCGCTTATGTATCAAAGTCTTAATATTACGTCACCTTACAGCCGGATTATAATATTATCTAAGAAATCAATTCAATATCTTTTGGCAATAAATAATCCACGACCGACTCCCGGTAAGGGTCTTCTTTATAGTCGGCAGGGTAGTAATAGTAGTACTCTGAAACAATATTTTTATCCGCATCGTATTCAAACTCAAGAACAGATTGATCTGAAAAACGATGATAGCTTAAATTTTCAAATACATAAGCATTTGGGTCTTTCATAAGTATTTTTTCTTTGCTCATCCTTGCCTCGATGTCATTAAAGTTTTCCTTATTTGCAAAGCTTGCCGTCAAATATCCGTCTACGACATAAATACTGTCGCCATTACATCGTTCCTTATCGCTATACAATAGAAATAAATATTTGCCATCTTCAACAGGCGTCACTGAATAATACCTGCCATAGTTGAATCTCACAATCTGTACAATTTTTTCAGCTTTCAAGTCTTCAATATCATGGCATATGCTTAGCGACGCCTGTATTTTACTTGGACTTGCAAGATTATCATTTATTTTTTCTGTTAATACTTGCTCCTCGACATCTGTAACGTTTGTTTTGTTATCATAATCAAGTTTCGGCTCTGATGCGCTGCATCCCGACGCGGCTGCGATTAATGTAATTGAAGCAGCTAAAATAATCCGGCTCATAAAAAGTCTGTTTTTCATCAGTAACTCTCCTAATCTTTAATCATCATATAGTAGATACTGCTGTTATAATATACTGATGTACCCACTTTATAATTTCCCAGCAACGGTTTAACATACGTATCCCAAGTAATGCTGCTTGGAGTTTTGCCGTTCAATACTTCCATTGCAGGGCCGCCTTTGCCGGCTTTAAAGCCCCAAGAAGTGGTCCTGCCTTTACTCATGAAATGATAGTCTGATCCAGCCCTAATTCTTAAAGCAATTTTCCAGCAATGTAATCCGATAGATTCACTTACAGTAGAATTATATATACTCATACCAAGACTTGCTACGTCCTTTTCTACATTAGTTTTAATTCCTGTAATAGAATTGAGGTTTAATGAACGCTTAGAAAAATATCCCGGATTATAGATTCCGTTCACTTTTCCTATTGCATAACTATAGCAGTTAAAACCACTTTGGCTGAGTCCATAATAAGTATGATAGTTTGTTACTCCCACACTAGAGTTTATATTGTAAAGAACCGAAATTCCGCTTCCTAAACTCGTTGGCGTTACGCCCATAAGTATATTACTGTCTGAATCACTAAATAATGTTTGATCTGATGACATAATTTTTTGAATCTCGCCCTGCGGAGTATAATATGTGGTCTGTTCATTTGAAGCAACTCTTTGCAGTTGTCCATCAGCATAATAGTCATACTTTATTGTTTTTCCATCAGGAAACTCTACTAATGTTACTTCTCCTTGAGGATTATATGAGTAATTAATTATCATATTATTTTCTTTTTCCTGTTGGACTTTATTATACTGATTGTATTTAATGGTAAGCACGCTACCATTTTCTTCATATCGAATGAGCTGACCATACTTATTCAAAGTTTCTTTTTCTACAGACTCAGTCTCGCCAACAATCTTTGTTGTTTCAGTTAAAAGGCTACCATCTATTTTTTGTATGTATTGATATTTCTCTTCAGCAAATCCTTTGTCAATCATTTTACTAATTCTGCCTTGCGCATCGTAGTAATACTCCTTGACTCCATCTGTACCGTCATCATACAACGTCTTTACCGATTGGACGCGATTAATATTTTCATTATAAGTTATTTCTTTACAATATTTATTCTCAATAGAAAACGCTGACAGTCTCAATTCTTTATCTGTTTTATTATAACTAAACTCCAAATTAGACTCGTCGTATTCAATAGTATCAAGCAGTAATGTTCCATCCTTGTTCGATAACAAATTAAAAGTAGCAAATACAACCGCTCCATCGCTGCCATTATACTTTAACTCAATCTTTAAATCATTTCTTTCAAATGTAACAAAGGTGCTGTTAGGATAAGTGATTTTGGTTAGCAAGCCAGAGGAATACTCATAAATCGTTTCATTATCAAATGCATCAATGATTCTTTTAATTTTCCCCTCATTGGTATAAAATTCTTTGCTTCCATTTGCTTTTTCAAAGCAGAAACCATCTGTCAATGTTGTTAGGCTCGATGTTCCTAGGCAATCAACAATATATCCGTTTTTGTTTTCTTTAATAATATATTTATATCCATCAGGCTGATATAGAACCTTATTTGAAATATCCAGATATGGCAATTTTATTTGCCATCCCTTTCCCATTCGATAAACCAAATTAGTATAACTGTTTTCTTGTGTTAAATACGGATTAAATCCAATTAAGATTTCTTTCTTTTTGTCTGGCGTTAATAAGGCATAGTTAAATCCTACGTTGCCAAATCTTGTGATTTCCAGACCTTCGTAGCCATCAAAGATTTCATCAGATATATGTGCTTTATCTTCGGATATTATTTCACTATTAATTATCGAGGCAGAATATGCATTGGGAGTCATACACAAAAATTGGGAGTCATACACAAAAATAGAACAACACAGATAATACCCACGATATACTGTTTACTTTTTTTATAAGTCATTTCTACACCCACTTTCTCTGTTGTTTTGCATTTCATTGCTCTTTATTTTTTCATTTCAACAAAATACAAATTCTTTTTGTTCCACGTAATTCATTCTTACAAAATAAGCGCATAAGCATTTTTACAGCCTACGCGCTCATACACCTATCTTCATATTATGTCTCACTTTTTAATGCTCCAAAATAATTGCATAGCGCAATCAGCCAATATGGTAATCAATTTAAACTTTCAATTTTATTACCCCCCCTCATTCGCAGAACACATATAAAGCATTTGGTTACTAATTTAACAATTTATCTTTGACAAAAGATTATCATAGTTTGGTAATAAATTCAAGTCTAATTATTCCCAAAATATAATTTCATTAACTTTTATCTCTGCACAACAAAACAACTCCCCTCGGCCGCCGAGGGGAGTTGCTGCATATTCGTAGCCTTTACAGGAATTCCGTAACAAAGATGACTGCACACCTGATTTTTTGTCCCACGCCCATGTATCAATCAGTTATTTAAACATTATGGTTGTTGTGGCTAACACCAGCGGTTTTATAAACTGCATGATGATTGTTTAAATTGAATATTTTTATTCAGGAGGTTACTTATGAAGAAAAAAGTTATTTCACTCTTCTTAGCCTTAGTATTCGTCCTCTCATTCAGCTCAACAGCATCCGCAGCTACGATAGAAACCATGGATAGTGGTATCCAGCCACATGATACAGACAGCGTTATCTATGACATAAGCAGAATAAGCGACTCAAAAGCCGACGTGTACATAGATGTAGACTTCAGCCAAGTTGTAGACCAATATAATGTTGTCGTATATCTGCAAAAGAAAGTCGACGGTGAATGGGTCATCGACATGACCAATCCGGAGCGTACTCTATACAACAACGGATTCAATAAATCATATTTCTACTTTTATAATCAATACACCGGCTTAGTAAGAGGCACAAGCTACAGGATAAAAACCGTAAGTAAGGATTATATAGGATCTACATCAAATATATTTACAACATATTCCCGTGCATTTTAATTTCCTAAGAGGCTATTTTTAGCCTCTTTTATTATTTGCTTTATTACCTCCTCTTCTACTCCATTTCCTGCTACGATGCTTACAAACGTGTTTTCCACTATAAACTTATAGCTTGTCTGTTTGTCTCCATTCGTATAATTTTTTATATAAACATCTAAGCCATTCAGGGTTTCGACTCTATCACTATTTGCAATCACTTCAGTATAATCATTTGAAATCTTTTGCTTTACTACAATAGAATCTCCTTTTTCATTTATAAAATTACTTTTAATCTTTACTTTCTGCCCAACTGTTATAACTTCCATTTCTGAAAAGCTATATCCATTTGGTAATTTATCAGTTAGACAAAAATATTCTTCAATGTCTTCAGGCAAATCAGAATAATCCAAGTAAACATCGACTTTTGAAAATTCTTCATTGTCCTTCCAGTCTTGTATATCCACAATCTGATCTTCGCCTGCTTCCGCGTCCGGCAGCTGGAACAGCGACACCACGCTGAAACAAAATACCATCGCAAAAACAGAAGCAAGGCTCGCCACTATCTTTGCCTGTCTCCGCTTTTCTTTCCGCCTTAGCTTGGCCAAGTGTTTCCATTTGGCCATCTCTGTTTCAGACGGACGTTTAAATTCATTTTTCGTTTTGTACGCGTTTTCAAAACGCTCTCCAAGCATATTTCTGTAATCATTTCTATTTGCCATGATAAAATCCTCCTTGTTCCAATCCAGCCTTGAGCTTCTTTTTCGCCCGCGCAGAAACGCTGCGGACGGTGCTTTCAGGCTCGTTTAAGATTTCAGCTATTTCTTTGAATTTGTGACCGTAGACATAATACAGCATGATTATTCTGCGTTCTCTGATATTCAAAGTCGTTTCCAAAATCTCCAAGAGAGATTCGTCACTTATCCGGCTCATCTGATCATAAAGCTGCCTGTCTGAAATAAACTCCAGCTCCTCCACTCTGTTGCTTACGATTTCCTCGTAAGAACACTTGGTTGCTTCCTCGCTCTTTCCCTGCTTAACATATTTTAACCCTATTCGTTTTGCTATCGTTAATATCCAGTATTTAGATTTGTCCTTATCTCTTATCCTTTCCGCGCCTGCAAGGGCTTCCACCATGGTGTCCTGCACCGCGTCTTCAAAATATGCCTTGTTTATTCCAAAAACACCCAAATAACGGGTAACGTCTCTGTAGTACTGCGACAACAGTTCCTCGTTATCCTCCAATCTCAAAGATTCTTCATAGAATCCGTCCCTCACCTTAGTAGCCCTTTTCTCTCTTATATCTGTCATAATAGGGAAAGACTCTATTTCGTGCGAGTATTTCACGACTATTTTGTCCTTACTTCATCCGCATATATTTCCGCGATCTTACCGATGCTTCTAAGCTGTTTAGCGTCGCAGTGGTAAAGTATCGTCATTATCTCTTCACAGGCTCTGGCTCTTTCTCCATCCCTTTCTTCCGGTAAAATTCCTCCCGCAAGTATATAGTCCGCTGTTACGTTGAGAATCTGGCACAAAAGGTACAACTTCTTGATGGAAATCCCTTTGTTGCCGTATTCGATGTCCGCGATGAACTGCGCGGAAACGTCGAGCTGTTCAGCAAGATTTTCACGGCTCATGCCGATGGATTCTCTCCTGCTTCTAACTCTTCTGCCCATTTCTGTCTGGTCCAGTGGTCTTAATTTTTCTGCCATTTTTACTCTCCTTTTCATGAAATTTTTCCTTAAAAAAAGAAATGGTTCTTTACTAAAGTTAGTCGCTATAGGATAATAGATAAATAAACACATAGTTATATCGTTTATAACTTTTCGGCAAAAATCAGAGAATTCAGCCCTTTAACTGCAACTTTTTGGGGCCGAATTCACACATATATTATAGGGGCCGGAATTTGAGATAAAAACAATCGCAGCATTTGCCAGCCACAAGGAGACGCAAATATGAACTTAGATACGCAGAAAAGAATCGCAGCTAATTTAAAAGTTTTGAGAACTTGTAAAGACATGAGTCAATCTCAGATAGCCGATATGGTCGGAATAAGCAGATCACTTTACGCTCATTATGAGCTGGGCAGAAGAACTCCCGACGCTGAGGTGCTTTATAATATTTCAAAACGTTTCGGTATAGATATGGCGGCGCTGTTTGAGGCAGATCCTCAGGCGTTCGTCAACCAGATGGGCAGCAGTCAGTTTTGTGACGACGACTTGATGGAGCTCGTGTCGTTTTATAAGAAGCTTTCTCCCTTTGCCAAAGGGATGCTGATGGAAAGAGCCATGTATCTTCTCGACTGGGACAGATTCAGGGAAGAAAGCCAGAGGGCTCTCGATGAGAAAAAAAGCGAGTGGGAAGGAGACGCTGAGGAGGACCTGTTTTAAGATTTGTCACTTTGCATGCACATAAAAACGCCGCCTTTCCTGCTGGAAAGGCGGTTTTAAAATAGATTTAATATATCAGTTTTTAAAGATGCTTTTGCATTTTTCGTCCAATTCTCTGTGGACTTCTGGTACAATACCTTCGTCGCAGAGAATCACCAGCTTGTCGCCACCGTTTAAAACAGTATCGCCGCTGGGCACGATTTCACGGCTTCCCCGCTGTATTGAAACCACGAGACAGCCCTGGGGGAGCATGATATCCGACAGCGGTCTGGAATCCATATACGCGCCGTAATGGATTTCACCTTCGACGAGAACCTTATTGGAAACTTTCGGCTTGCGTACTTTTCCGTGCGCGACGATTCTTTCCATTAGTTCATCGTATATAGGCCTGCCTTTTAAAACGTCTGCCGTCATATACGACGTCAGCGCTATCGCTGACAGTGACAGCAGGTTTGAAAAGGTACCGGTCATTTCACTTATCAGGATTACACCTGTTATCGGCGCTCTTACAATCGCGCTGAAGTAGCCTGTCATGCCCAATATGACAAAATATTGGATGTAATTTTGCTCATACCCTGCTATAGGGCTTATCGCTTCGGTAAAAATTCCGCCGGTGAGAGCTCCTATAACCAGCAGAGGCAGGAATATCCCTCCGGGTACTCCGCTGCCGAAGCTGACCACTGAGAAAACATATTTTACAGCCAGGAGCGTGACTAAAACTTTCACGGTCATGGCGCCCTCTCCAGCCAGTCCTATAAGCTTGTGCCCGCTTCCAAGGGCTTCCGGAAGCCATATGGCCAAAAGAAGCGCAATGGCAAAAGGCACGAATACTTTTATCCACTTCAGTTTTAACCGCTTAAAGCAATCTTGAGCAATCAGGATCGTCTTGTTGAAAAGCACTCCAAACACGCCTAGAATCAATCCCAAAACGATCACCATCCACATCCTGTTGAGGGGAAGTCCTTCATCCACATTTATTTCAAAATCCAACACAGGCTCAAGTCCGAATATGTAAGATCCTATACAGTCCGCTGTGATGGCCGAGGCCATCGTACTAAGCAAAACTTCTTGAGAAAAATTTTTGTGCAGTTCTTCGAGGGCGAAAACAACTCCCGCAAGAGGCGCCCCGAAGGCTGCCGCAAGACCGGCTCCTGAACCACAGGTCATCAGGAGCTTTTCTTCTGTCCTGAGACGGTTGTTTATCCTGGAAAAGCCCTTTCCCACCATGGCCCCTATCTGAATACTCGGCCCCTCTCTTCCCAGAGAAAGTCCGCCTCCTATGGCCAGTATCCCGCCTAAGAATTTAGCTATTATCACTTGAACCCAGTTGGCGTTTATCTGCCCTTGGAGCTCGCCTTTTACCTGTGGTATACCGCTGCCTGAGGACAACGGTTCCCTGATGATTACAGCGTAGGTGCAGACTGCTATAAAGACCAGAAGCCCTGCGCCCAGCAGGGCAAGGGTGAATTTCTGTCCGGCCGAGTCTATGAACAGGTCTCTTGCGCTTTCAGCCTTGGTCAGGGCGAGCCTGAAAAGGGACACTATAAGACCGGCTAAAAAGCCCACGCCGATGCCTTCGGCTATCAGCTTGTACTTGAAACCTTCTCTTCTGCTGAGAGTATCCTCTGTAAAATTTTTTCTTCGTCTTTTGGCTGATTTTTTTGACATTTGGTGTTCTCCCGGCGGTTCGTGTTTTGTCTTGTGCGGTCTACGCGCAGCGAACCACTATCATGTGCTGATGTGCGGTCTACGCAAAATACAAGTTTGTGGTTATATATTCAGGGTCACATGTGACGTCTATGCCCATGCTCCTTAAGGTCTGCTCATCTCTGTCGCTGAGGATGGCCGTGCAATGAGCCTTGCAGCCTTTCAGCCTGCCCAGCATATCAAAAGTCTGTTTGGCGCACGGATTGTTCTCCGCGGAAATGCAGAGGGCGGTCAGAGTCTCTTCCAGGTTGAGGCTCGTCCTGTCATGGTTGAGGATATCGCCTTTCAGAGACTGGATATCGCCGAAAACGTTGGGTGAAATGACATATTTTTCATCGTCTATGCCGGCAAATCTCTTGGCTGCGTTGAGGACTGCGGCGGCTGCGGCCACCATGCGGCGGCTGCTTCTTCCAGTTATCATGGTTCCGTCCGGCATTTCCAGCGCCATGACAACGACGTTGACGTATTTTTCATCGCAGCGGCGTTTCAGCTCGGCGTATTCTCTGGCCGGAGCCACGACGCGCCTGTCTTCTTCGCTGGCGTTGACTTCTTTCATCAGAAGCTCCGACCTTTCCAAGGCTTCCTCGGAAATTTTACCTTTCTTATAGTCGCATTTTGCTATGATGAATCTCCTGATGATTTCCTGTACAGCGGCCTCTTTGACCACCTCGTCGTCGCTGATGCAAAAGCCCACTCTGTTCACGCCCATGTCGGTCGGGGACTGATACTCGGCCGTTCCAGTTATCTTCTCTATTATCCTCTTGACTACGGGGAAAACCTCCAGGTCTCTGTTGTAGTTGACGGCCTTTGTTCCGTAAGCTTCGAGATGGAAGGAGTCCAGCATGTTGACGTCTTTCAGGTCTGCCGTGGCGGCTTCGTACGCTATGTTGACAGGATGCTTGAGGGGCAGGTTCCAGATTGGGAAAGTCTCGAATTTAGCGTATCTGGCTTTTACCCCTCTCTTATATTCGTGGTAAAGCTGTGAAAGACAGGTTGCCAGCTTGCCGCTGCCGCCTCCCGGTCCGGTTATGACTGCCAGCGGTCTGGTGACTTCTATGTACGGGTTGGCTCCGTAGCCCTCTTCACTTACTATCGTATCGACGTCTGTCGGATAACCCTTGGTGTAAAAATGCTTATAGGTTTTGATATCCCGCCTTTCCAGCCTGGCGATGAATTTGTTGACGGCCGGCGCGTCCTCGTAGCGGGTAACCACCACGCTGTTTATCTTCAGGTTGTATTTGCGGAAAATGTCTATCAGTCTGAGGACTTCCAGGTCGTAGGTGATTCCGAAGTCCTGCCTTGTCTTGCTGTTGATTATGTCTCCTGAATAAATACAGATTATGATTTCGGCCTGGTCTTTCATCTTTTGCAGCAGTTTTATCTTGGCGTTTTCATCGAAGCCCGGAAGTACGCGCATGGCGTGCTTGTCGTGGACCAGCTTGCCGCCGAACTCCAGATAGAGTCGCTGACTGTTCCCCTGGTTTATTCTCTCAAGAATATACTTGGACTGCTCTTCAATGTACTTTTCAGCATCAAAACCTTTTTTTTGCATTTTTTCATCTCCTCGTCGTCTATTGTAAATTTATTTTTTGTCTTGTCATTGGCGGCACGGCCAGGCGCGTTTCTTCGCAGATGCGGCGGCGAGCTGTATCCGGCACGGCCAGGCGCGCGGGTGCTTCGGCTTGCCTCCCGAAAGAGAAACCATCCTACATCACATTTATCGTAAGCCTGTTGCGCCCCTCGGCCAGGCCCTCCATGCTGACCTGGTACTGGACGTCTATCGAGCCCTGGCATTTTTCCAGGTCGAAATCGTTCTTTACAAAATCCGTAAGAACCTCCACTCCCATGGGGCCGTAAGGCGTTTCGTAGATACTGTTGAATCTCTTGCCGGTCTCAAAATACAGCTCCGTGTTAAAACCTATTTCACCCGTTCGCCTCATTTTGACTGAACGGTCTCCCAGCCTTATGGTGGTCTTACAGCCCTCCATACCGGAAACTTCAGTCTCATCATACATGATATAGACCACGCCGTTTCTCACATAGAGCTTGCCGTCGGTGACGAACTCCATCTGGTCTTCTTCTATCCCCTCATATTGTTGTTTTCCTGTTATTTTCAGAGTAATATCTTTCATAACCTAAATCTATGATCCTTTCGATTATCTCCCGGGGCGTAAGGCCCTGATGCCGCCACAGCAGCGGAAACATGCTGCCTTCCGTGAATCCCGGTATAGTGTTTATCTCATTTATATATATTTTGCCTGTGGACTTTTCCATAAAGAAATCTGCCGAAGCCGTATCCGCATACTGCTTCGTATGCCGTCTCTGCCATCCTGGTTATTTTTTCTCTGGCCTCCGGCGTAATGTCGGCCGGTATGATCAGCTCCGACGTTTGGTTCAGCGTCTGGCTCATCATTTGCCCCGATCTCTGACCGCTCATGTATTTTGCCTGGTAATCATAAAATTCCTTGAAGGGAATTATCTCTCCTATGTCGGTGAACTGCAATGAGCTCTCTGCGCTGCAGGCTGCTCCGGTATCCATGCCGCGGCTCTCGGTCTTGGCAGAGTCCGTAGCAACCCCGGCGCATCCCAATTCACAATTCCGGCCGCCCATGACTGCTATCTCAAGCTCCCGTGCTTCGATGAACTCTTCGGCGATTATCCTGTCGTCATAGCGGCAGGCATTTCGCAGAGCCAAAATAAGCTCTTCCTCCGTCTTGGCCTTGCTTATGCCCACGCTGGAACCCATGTTGGCAGGTTTGACAAAGCATGGCATGCTTACGGCCTCGGCCACCTTGCGGGCAGCTTTGACCGCGTCTCTGAGGATTTCCTGTCTCGTAAGTCCCACATAACCGCATACGTCAAGCCCTGCTTCTTTCATCAGCTGCTTGAACATCTGCTTATCCATGGAGACTGCCGAGGCCAGAACGCCGCAGCCGCCGTAGGGAATATCCATCGTTTCAAGAAACCCCTGTATGCAGCCATCCTCGCCGTAAGGTCCGTGGAGCACAGGCAGTACAAAATCGACTTGTTTTTTCAGGTCGCCGAGGTTAAAGTCTAACGAATATTTTTCCCACGAACCGTCCGCGATATTTTCAACAATATTTTCCCTGGTCTTTTCCGCCGGCCCGTCATATTTCTTCCATTTTCCATCTTTGGTGATTCCTATGTATATCGCTTCAAATTTATCCGGATCAAGAGCCTTTATCACGAAGCAGGCCGACGCCAGAGAAACGTCATGTTCTTCCGAGCGGCCGCCGAAGATGACTCCGATTTTACTTTTCAGCATATCTGCCTCCGGTTTATTCGATATTTTCAGAATCTTGGCTTTTGCCAAAATTATTTGACGCCTGCCGCGCGCGCAGGCGTTGGCGGCGGCTGGCAGGATCCCGGCTTTTGCCGGGGCTATCTTATGCTTGCCAGAATCCGTAAAAGGTGGTCTTTGTCAAAATGGTATTTTTTCAGGCAGAACTGGCAAACTAGCTCAGCCTCTCCGTCTTCTTCTATTATTTCTGTCAGGTCGCCCGCGCCTATGGTCATCAGAGCTTTTTCAAGTCTTTCCTCCGAGCAGTCGCACTGCCACTGGATTTCCTTGATTCCCAGGATTTCAAGCTGGAAAGGTTCCGGCATTTCTTTGAAGATTTCCTCCGCCAAAAGGCTGACTTTTTCTTCGTCTGTCTCCCCGCATGCCTCAGCGCCGCAGACTCTGTCTATCAGCGTGGTGATTGGCTCCATTTTTCCTATGAGTTTTTCCAGATTATCCACAGCCTCTTCAGAAGCGTCCGGGAGCATCTGAATTATCATGCCTCCGGCACAGCCTACGGTCAAGTCCCTTTCGATTTTGACACCGAGGGAAATGGCCGAATTTTGCTGTTCTGAAATATAGTAATAAGAGGTCAGATCCTCGGCGATCTCTCCTGAAACGAGAGAGATCTTTCCTATATATGGTTCCTTGAGGCCCAGATCCTTTATCACGGTCAAGGTGCCCTCGCCGAGGCTTCCTCCTACGTCCAGCTTGCCGTTTTCTTTCAGCGGCAGGTCAACGTCAGGATTGGCGATGTAGCCCTTGACTCTTCCCTCGCCGTCGGCGGTGGCTAAAATCTGCTTGGCCGGACCCTCTCCCTTAAAGATCACCGTGACTTTATCCTGGGGATTCTTGAGAAGAAGCCCCATGAGTCCGGCTCCTGTAAGGACTCTTCCCAGAGCCGCTGTGGCGAGAGGTGTGGTTTTGTGTATATCTGCGGCTTTCTGCACCAGATCTGTCGAGATTGTCAGATACACGCGAAAAGAGCCTCTTTTGTCTATAGCTGTCAGTACTTTATTCATAATATGCCTTTCTTTGCTTTTGTGTCAATTTTAAGGGCGTAACGTCGCTCTGCAAGGTTCCGGCCGCCGCAGAAGTCCTGCACGAAAGCTTCCGACTCGCTCAGCATGCGCTTTGCTTTTTCTTCTGCCTTTTCGCCGGAATCACTTTTGGCGTATACATATATTTTTACTTTCATTTCTGTGCCTGACGGCCTGACGATTATCTTATCGCCGCATGGAAGAGCCCCGCTGAAAAGGCTCATATCTGCGCCGGAGAAATCACATTCCAGTGCCTGTCCCATAAGGCTTTCAAGCTGTCCGCTGAAAAGACTTTTCATCAGCATATCTATGTTTTCCCTGTCCATTTCCGACTCGAAATGCACGGATGATGCCAGCGATTTTGAATAGCCGTGGCGGACGTAGAGTTCCTCCATCTTGTCAAACAGAGTCTTGCCTTTTGCTTTAAGGCACGCGGCCATCAGGCAAATCATCTGAACGGCCAGCACGCCGTCTTTGTCTCTGGTGTAATTGCCATACAGGTAGCCGAGGCTTTCTTCAAAGCCGAAGAGAAAATCTGTCTCGTGGCCTGAGCTTTTCAGCCTTTCCATTTCGGCAGCGATATTTTTAAACCCGGTGGGAACGTTTTTCATCTCCACGCCGTAGTATCGTGCCACATCTTCAGCCATAGGAGAAGAGACGTAGCTCTTATAGGCGATTTTTCCGGCCAGCTGCCTGCCGGTGCTGCCAGGAAGCGCGGATGCGGCTGTTGCCCTGGCCTCTGCGCCGGCAACGCTCAGACAGTGACAAATATAGTCCAGCATGAGAACGCCCACCTGGTTTCCTGTGAGCCTTCTGAAACCGCCCTGCCATCTCGCCATAACGCCCATCCTGTCGCTGTCCGGGTCGGTGGCAACGATTATATCTGTATCCTTGCCGCAGTATTTTTCTATTGCCAGGTCAAAGACTTCATCGTATTCCGGGTTGGGGTATGGACATGTGGGGAAATTGCCGTCCCAGAAGCTCTGTTCCTCCACCATCGTAAAATCACTTATGCCAAGAGCTCTGGCTACTTCCATCACGTAATCCCTGCCGCTTCCGTTGAGAGGCGTGTAGACCACGGAGAGCTGTGAAAGCTCTTTTCTGGCTTGGCTTTCATCTGTCCACAGAAGAACTTGCTCTTTTAGCGCTTTGAGATATGCGTTTTTTATATGGCTGTCCAGGATTTTTATTTCTGCCGGACATGCGCGCCGCGTTCTGTTCTCTCTACCGGGTTCTTTAGCTCTGTTGCCAGCGCCTTCACCACGGCCGGCGATTTTCTTATCTGCTCGGTCTTTCACATCTTCGCCGAAATAGTCTCTCTTTTCTATATATTCCTCGATGAGACGCGCTTTTTTATCGTCTATCTGGTTGCCGAAATGGTCGTAAACCTTGTATCCGTTGTATTCCCTCGGATTGTGGCTGGCCGTAATCATTATTCCGCTGTCAGAGGCCAGTTCTCTTATGGCAAAGGAAAGCACCGGCACAGGCGTAGGCTCTGCGAAGATCATCACTTCCACTCCGTTTTCAGCCAGTTCTTCGGCGACGATTTCGGCGTATTCCATGGAATTTATTCTCGTGTCGTAGCTGACGACTACCCTTGGCCTTTCGTGCTTGGAAAGAAGATAGTCGCATACTCCGTCCGTAGCTCTCTTTAAAACTATTGAATTTATCATATTCGAGCCTGCGCCCATCTTGCCGCGAAGCCCTGATGTGCCGAAGGTCAGATCCTTGCAGAACCTGTCGTAAACGGCCCTTTCATCGCCCTTTATCGTCTCAAGTTCTTCTCTCAAATCATCGGGCAGCTCATGCGCCGCCCAGCGTGTATATTCCCTTATTGCTTTTTCCATAATATCTTTATCTGCTGATTTTAAAAAATTAACCATACAATCTTTATAATTTTAATAATATATTTTATCATATTTCCCATTTTTTTTACACAGAAAATACACAAACAGCGAATATAATTTGCTTAAAAGGAGGTCTTATTTATGGATGATTGGAACAAATTCCCCGGAAATAACGACGAGGTCACTGAATCCCCGGTAAATTTCACCATACCGGAAAAAAAGAAAAAAACTAAAGCAAAAGACAAATATGTGACCAAAAAATTCTTCATTTTTACTCTAATAACAGCGATGATATTCTCAGCCGCCATAGGGGCCGGAGCTTTCGCTTTTTCCTCCGCTTTGTTCGGTAACAACTCGCAAAGCAAAGCATTGAATGCGACAAATTACAATTTGACAAAAGCTACGGGCAGCGAGTTGTCGATTCAAGAGATCATCGCCAAAAACGAAAACTCAGTTGTGGCTATCACAACAGGCTCTGTCTCAACAGATTCATGGGCGCGCCAATATGTGACTGAGGGCGCGGGAAGCGGAATCGTCTACAGCAAAGACGGATATATTCTCACCAACAACCATGTAATAGACGGAGCAAGCACAATCGAAGTAACTTTGCATGACGGAACGACTTACGACGCTACTTTGGTGTCCACAGACGAGCAGTCTGATGTAGCCGTCCTTAAGATCGACGCGGACAATCTGACTCCGGTAACTCTCGGAGACAGCTCCGAGCTCAATGTGGGAGACCTGGCAGTAGCCATAGGAAACCCTCTCGGAACTCTGGCCGGAACCGCCACTGACGGTATAATCAGCGGCCTTGAAAGAGAGATAACGCTGGAGGGAAAGAGCATGACTCTTCTGCAGATAAGCGCTTCCATCAATCCAGGCAATTCCGGCGGAGGCGTATTCGACCAATACGGCAACCTCATCGGACTGGTAGTAGCCAAATCTTCCGGTTCCGACGTTGAGGGCCTCGGCTTTGCCATACCTGTCAACACCGTCAAAGAAGTTGCGGATTCTCTCATTGAAAACGGTTATGTGGAAGGCAGACCGGCTGCAGGCGTAACTATCATTGACCTTACTTCCGCCTCTGAAGCCATGAAATACGGCGTAGATGTTACGGGAGTATACATCAAAGAGGTTACGGGGGAAAATGCGGAAAAAGCCGGACTGCAGGCGGGAGACCTGATCTATATGATCGATGGGGAAAAGGTAACCAGCTCAGACATGCTCGTGCGCCGCATCCAGGAGCACGAAGTCGGCGACAAAGTGAAGCTGACGATCGTCAGAAACGATCAGATGCAGGAAATAGAGGTGACCCTGCAGGATTCCAATGAGGTTAATAAATAAGTCCATTCTTATCAAAAGCCGTGCTAATCATGCACGGCTTTTTTAATGGTTTCTTCCAGTCGGTCGCTGAGTTCCCCCAGCTCTTTTCTGTCCATCTTGGCTGTATCTACAGGCTCGTGGACGATGACTTCTATTTTGGTATTTTTCTTTATTTCTCCCGTCTCCTCATACATCTTGTAGCTTCCGTTTATGGTTATAGGGATTATCGTGGCTCTGGCCTTGGTGGCCAGCTTAAGGCTTCCCGGCTTGAAAGAGGCCATTTCTCCGCCTCTGCTTCTCGTACCCTCGGGAAAAATTATCAGCGAGTATCCGTCCTTGATCATGTTAGCTCCCTCGCTTATGGTCTTGAGTGATTCTCTGGTGTCCGCCCTTATTATGAACAAGCTCCTTATCCTCAGAATCCACTTTGAAAACACAGGTATCTTGGCCAGCTCTTCCTTGGCGATGAATCCCACCTGATGTTTGATCACGTTAAGCAGAGTCAGTATATCGGCGTATGACTGATGGTTTGAAACGTAGACCACAGGGCCTTTTTCCGGAAGATTTTCGGGATTGACCACCTGTATATCGACGTTGAAATGTTTTATTATCTGGTCAGACCAATAATGGCATGCGTCCAGTATCACTTCTCTCTCTTCTTCTTTTTTATCTTCTCTCTTGTACTGCTCTATCCTGCGCTTATGTCCTCTCAGGGTGGTCAGAGTAAGCGCGATAAAGCCCAGGCCTGCTATATTATTAAACAATTTCATATCTTGTCCTCTCTTATCCTGCGGGTTTAGTCTATGATCTTTAGTCTGTAATCGACGATTTATTGTAACATAAACATATAGTATTTTCCACAAAAAAAGTATATAATGAAACAAAAGTAATTTGGAGATTTTATAATATGAATAAAAATAAAATTTCAGGTCGCGGGCTCATCGCCTGCGCTGCCGCCGGACTTGCTATGGCCGCCGTCATAGCTTATCTCGTATATGCAGGCGATTCGCAGCCGCTGGCTGTGGACCTGGCTGTCAGAGACTGGTTCGTCTCCATAAGGGGAAATTTTTTAAATATAATTGTAATTGCTCTGACTCATTGCGGAGATACTGTTACTATAGTCGCTCTGTGCTTATTCCTGCTTATCCTGCCCAACAGAAAAACCTACGGACTTCCCGTTTCTCTGGCGGCGATAGGCGGAGTCTCCATATATAAACCGATGAAACATCTTTTCTTAAGAGCCCGCCCGGATGAAGCAATTCACCTGGTGGAACAGGGAGGTTACTCGTTTCCCAGCGGTCATTCCGTTTCTTCGGTCATAGTATACGGCTTGCTCTTGTATCTGATAAGAACGCACTGCAAAAACGAAAAGCTGAAGACAGCTCTTTCAGCAGTATGCACATGTCTGATGCTGCTTATCGGTCCCAGCAGGCTGTATGTCGGCGTTCACTGGGCCACCGACGTTTTGTGCGGCATGCTGATAGGAGCGGCAATTTTGGCGATAGCTATTTCAATATTGGAAAGGATGTGTGAAAAACATGAAAATCTATGATAATATCACTCAGTTAGTGGGAAATACGCCTCTCGTAAGGCTTAATTCAATTGAAAAGGAGTTCGGCCTCAAGGCTCAGCTCTACGGTAAGCTGGAAGCTCTCAATCCGGCAGGAAGCGCCAAGGACAGGGTGGGGCTTGCCATGATCGAGGACGCAGAAAAACGCGGTATCCTCAAGCCCGGCTCCGTGATAATAGAGCCTACCAGCGGCAACACCGGCATAGGTCTTGCTTCAGCGGCCGCTTCAAAGGGATACAAGGTCATCCTGACCATGCCTGATACTATGAGCGTTGAGAGAAGGAATCTCCTGAAAGCTTATGGAGCTCAGCTGGTTTTGACTGAGGGCGCCAGGGGCATGCAGGGAGCCGTTGAAAAGGCCGAAGAGCTGGCCGCTCAGACGGAGGGCAGCTTCATTCCGGGTCAGTTTGACAACCCTGTAAATCCGAAGATTCATTATGAGACTACCGGCCCCGAAATCTACGACGCACTGGACGGAAAAATAGATATTTTCGTCGCCGGCGTAGGCACAGGCGGAACGATAACAGGTGCCGGCAGATACCTCAAGGAAAAGAATCCTCAAATAAAAATCATCGCCGTCGAGCCTTCCCGCTCGCCGCTGCTTTCTCAGGGCAAAGCAGGTCCTCACGGGCTTCAGGGAATAGGGGCGAATTTTATTCCATCTATCCTCGACACGTCTGTCTATGACGAAATCTTAACTGTTTCAGATGAGGACGCTTACAGCAAAGGCCGCCTTATCGCTGCAAAGGAGGGAGTTCTCGTAGGAATAACGTCAGGGGCTGCCGTGCATGCTGCCGTCGTTGCTGCCAGCCGTCCTGAAAACGAGGGCAAGAATATAGTGGCTTTCCTGCCTGACACGGGAGACCGCTATCTCTCCACACCGATGTTTGTATAAGGAGATGAAAAACACGACTACGGGAAAGGCTCTCGATGGCTTTATGCCCGATTGGATAGGTGGATTCTACGCTTATTATCAGTGGTATTACAATATACCCAGCTGCGAAGTGATAGAGAAAGTTCCCTTGGATTTCTTGAAAAAGGCGTACTCTGGACTGCACGACTTGGAGTTGGATTTGGCAGTACAAAAAGTTGGGAGAGAATAATGACGATACTTTGTTTTCACAATTCTGATGAAGAAAACGGTTATTTAAGCAACTGGTATATTTCCCCATTCTCCATAAATGGAATTTCTTTCTCTTCAATGGAACAATATATGATGTACCGAAAAGCAATCATCTTCACTGACAATGCTACTGCCGCCGAAATTCTCGCCTGTGAGGATGTCTCGCGCATTAAAGAACTCGGGCGGCTCGTATCCGGATATGATGAGAGCTATTGGAACGGCCAGAATTTACTTGGTTATACGCTGATGGCGGTGCGAAACAAGCTTTAATTTTTATTTTGAAACCCTGCGAAAGGAGTCTGGCTTATGAAACTCACGGTAAAAGACCTATTTAATCTCCCCATTTTCGCCGGATTTAAGCTGGTAGCAGGAGCCGGCGGCCTGAACAATCCGATAGAGACCACGGAAATGCTTGACTTTGAATTCGTTCAGGGCGCTGATATGGAAAGGGAGCACGTCTTCGACGGCAAGAGCATAACTATGACAAGTCTGCTTTTCGCCAAGGACAATCCCGGCCTGATAACAGATGCGGTCAAGAGGCTTCACGCTTTCAACGTAAGCTGCCTGGCCTATAAGCCGGTTCTCATCAAAGAGCTGCCGAAAGAGGCGATAGATTTTGCCAATGCCAATAACTTTCCTATCCTGGAATTCGGCGGAGATGAATTCTTTGAGGACGTAATCCTTTCCGTGCGTCAAATTCTTACGGCAACAGAAAATATCAATGCTATAGAGACCGATTTGGCCAGAGTCATAAAAGAGGACATGACTCTTAAAGAAGAGGCTAAGCTCTGTAAAAAAATCAATATCAGACTAAAAAAATATATCAGAGCAATTTGCATAAGGGATTCTGCCAACGCTTCAGAAGAACAGGTGACCGCTCTTGTAAGAAAAATACAGGGCCACGAAAAGCTCAACAAGAAAGTAGCCTGCTGCAAGTACAACGACAGCTATTTTATCTTGTTAAGCCAGGAGGATCCTTGCAAAAGCAGATTCGACGCTCTTTTTGAGGACGCGGCTCTGACCTTCCATCTGGATAAGTCCAAGTTTTTCTGCGGCATAAGCACAATACGAATGACCGCCGATGGTTTCGGAAAGGCCATCAGAGAAGCCTTCTGGGCCAAGAACATAGCTGTCATCGAGGAAACTCCCCTGCGCTATTACGAAGAGCTGGGAATATACAGGCTGGTGGCTCCGGAAATGAACAGTCCGGTGGTCATCAACTACATGGAAGAATATCTGGCTCCTCTGCTTTCCGGAGAAACGGAGCTGCTTCAGACGGCTCGCATATACACTCTCTGCCGCGGCGATCTGGACAAAACAGCCGAAAAATTATTTTGCCATAAAAACACGGTCAGATACAGGCTCTCCAAAATGCACGAGCTTCTTGACCCGAGCAGCAATGAGAAAGAATTCAGCGAAAATCTCTCCATCGCCATAAAGATATACATGCTCAATCAGTTTTTATAGCCGGTCGGCAGCTGGCTGACAGGCCTTTCAGCTGATAAATTTTTGCGCAAAGTCCGTTTTTTGTATTTTTTCCAAAGAAATTTCTTATTTTTTTGTATATTATACAAAGATTTTCTTTCCTGCTTCTGGTATACTTTGTTACATAAAAGCCACATAATTAAATATCCTTACAAGCGCAGGGCTGTTTTCAGTCACCGTACCTCAAATCATCGGATTTCGATCCAGCCTTGCAAGGTAAGGGACAGTAATTGCAAGCTTTTTACAAACAATACACACACCTACAGCAGGACTGCTTCGGGATTCCTATCAAAATAGATGCTTTTGGATGTAGCGTTCAGCGGTATGCCATAGCATATCTTTACATTTTCAGAAAAAAGCCCTATTTTGATAGCCCCTTTTCCTGCGGAATACATTACGCGATTGTCAATTCTGTTATCTGCCGCTACGGAAACGGCGGAACCTATAGCGATACCAAGGTCGGTCACGTTGAACACACAGTTGGTGCCGGCTTTTTTCATTTCTGCACAATTTTCAAAACCGCACATTCTGCAGTTGTTAAGGCCAAAAGGCGTATCTTTGCACCCTATCAGCACCACACACTCGCTGGCATTGACATTTCCTGCGTCTCTGACTATGAAAGCCTCTTCATATTCTTCACCCAGCTCTTTCATCGCTTTCGCCAGCTTTGCTTTTTCTTCACCCGTAACCACGGCTGCCACTACCGTGTCTTTGCCGCTGCCCTTAGGCGCAGTCTTAGCTGCTGTAACCATAAGGTCCGCAACTCTTAAGATCGTATCTCTTTCTGATTGTTCCATCGTCTTTATCATGCTTTTGCACCTCTCTTTTATCGTCTTCTGCCGCTGCCGGCCGCCTCGCCGTCTGTCCCGACTAATTCATCGCTGCCGCCGACCGCCTTATTCTGACCGCAACCCGCCGAAACCGGAGCTGGTCTCCACGCATTTTCACGGCTGGTTCATGTTTTCCAATATATTTTAATTATACATAAACTTGCGGCTTTGGTAAAGTTGTTATAAAATATACGCGAACAAACCAAAGATAATTAAAATTTAGGAGTGTAGCACCGATGAAAAAACCAATCTTAGTCATAATGGCAGCAGGTATGGGCAGCCGCTTCGGGGGCTTAAAGCAGATAGAACCGGTCAGCCATGAGGGAGAAATAATTTTGGACTTTTCTCTCTACGACGCTGTCCAGGCAGGATTTGAAAAAGTTGTTTTTATAATAAAAAAAGAAAACGAAGAGGACTTCAGAAAACTGATAGACGACAGGGCAGGTAAAAAAATAGCCGTAGAATACGCTTTCCAGGAGCTCGATGATCTTCCGGCAGGGTATTCCGTTCCGGAGGGCAGAAAAAAACCATGGGGTACTGCCCATGCAGTTCTGGCGGCCAGGAAATGTGCAGACGCTCCTATGGCTGTAATAAACGCAGACGACTATTATGGTCCTGAGGCTTTCAAGCATATATACGAATTCCTGACCAGTGTACAGGAGGGCTCTCAGGTTCCGTCAGAAAGCACCGGCAGCTCTGGCAGCACTGACAGCCGTGGGTTCACCGGCAGCACCCCAAAATATCAATACTGCATGGTCGGCTATCAAATAGAGAACACATTAACCGAAAACGGCTATGTCTCACGCGGTGTGTGCCGCACATCAAGCGACGGCCATCTCCTGCAAATCACGGAACACACCAAGATACAGTGGCAAGGGGAGAGAATAGTATACACAGAAGACGACGGAAGCTCATGGCAGGAGCTTTCGCCCGGCACTATAGTATCAATGAACTTCTGGGGCTTTACACCGTCCATGATAGAAGAAATGGAAAAGCGTTTCCCCGCTTTCCTGGACAAAGCTTTAAAAGAAAATCCTCAGAAAGGAGAATATTTTCTTCCTGAAGTCGTCGACGCGCTCATCCAGGAGGGAAAGGCCCAGGTCAAGGTCCTGACTTCTACCGACAAGTGGTACGGCGTGACTTACAAAGAGGACAAAGAGAGCGTTACAGCAGCCATTCAGGCAATGAAAGACTCCGGAAAATATCCGAAATATTTATGGGAATAAAAAAGTATTTCCCCGGCTATATGCGCCGGGGATTTTATTTTGTAAAAAATAATTTGCGGATAATTTTATGTAAAATATTGACAGTCTGTCCCTCCGGGTCTATAATTATGTAAATATTTGGTAATCAGTCTTTTGCGGAACTTTGTTTTACGAAGGACTCTTTACATCATAGGCTGCCGCTTGGCGGTTTGGTCACTTCCAGCAAAGGAGGTGATAGATATGACCTACATAACATTCAGTGATTTATTCACCTATACGTTAGTTCTCATATCTCTTGCCGCTCTCTTTAAAAGAGACGACAAATGAACAAAACCGCCAAACAATGTGTTTGACGGTTTACCCTAAAAACTAGGACCATAGCCGCCCAACCAAAGCGGCGGCCCTTTTATTACTTTGATACTACCACGTGAAAATAAAAAAGTCAAATTAAAATGGAAAACTTTTCCGAAAACATTTTATAACCAGGACCCGCTCGTAAGGCATCATATAAGAAATATCAGTCATCGCAATTATTTTCCTCTGCAAAACAACTTTTGTTTTATACGTGTTGACTTTATACGTATGGTGGTTTATATTCTATATGAAAGGTATGTAAATAATGCCCATAACACCAAGAGAAATGGAAAAAATAATTCTTGCCGCAGGATGGATTCTTAAATCACAAACCGGCTCTCACAGGCAATATGTGCACCCAATAAAGCCGGGGAGAGTAACAATACCTTTCCATGGAGGCAAAGACCTTAACAAAAAGGTTGGAAATTCTATTAAGCGGCAGGCGGGGCTTAAATAGTCCGCTCAATATTCAATAATTGGGAGGTGTATTATATGTTATCTATGTATCCTGCTTGTTTTTTCAAGGATGATGATGTCTATACCGTCATATTTCCTGATTTAAACTGGCTTGCCACTCAGGGAAGTGATTTGGAAGATGCCATGAAGATGGCTGTCGATTGTCTTGCTCTTTATCTTTATACATGCAAAATGGACGGAGACGAAATCGCAAAGCCTTCGGAAATATCCGATATAGACCTTACATTCATATCGCGGGAACTCGATCCTGAAGCTCCTTTGGGCGAGGCTTTCATCAACATGGTCACCGTTGACGTGGATGAATATGCAAAAACTCATTTTGAAAAATCAGTTAAAAAAACTTTGACCATTCCTGCATGGCTTAACTCCGCCGCGCTGAGGGAAAACATCAATTTTTCTCAGGTACTCCAGGAGGCTTTAAAAGAACGTTTGCATAATCGCTGATACCGCTGATACTGCTGATGACTTGGTGCTTTTCATCTATATTTGAAATTCCGTTATATTTGAAATTCCGTGTTCGGTCTTTCTTTACTGAGCCGCGCCATACATAGCCGTATCATTTTTACGAATGGCAAAACCATCAAGGACAAACTGAAGCAATTGAAAAAAATTGGCAGACGTTCGTATTAGGAGGAATCATAATGGACTACGAAAGGCTTAGCATTCTTCTGCAGAAATATTGGTATTTCATCACACTGATCGTCGGCGTGATATTCCTCATTGGCGCGATTATGAATTGGAGCTGTCTCTGCAACCCAACAGGAGCGCCCCACTCCCACCGTTATGGCCGCCGTTCACGGCGATTCATCTTCTTCCTGCTGGGAATCATAATGATCGCAGTGAGTATCTGGGGCTTTGTGTTAGTCCTGAAATCCTGAAACGGCGAAACTGCGCCATATAGCCTTAAACGAAATTACGGGAGCCGAAGCCGTGATCAAAATTGTTATTGAAATTGTGAACGAAACTTTGAACTAGTTCAAACTAGGATGAAAAGATGAAAATATCAGGAGGGCGATCATAACATGAAAGATACATTATCTCCTGATCTCATAAAGATCAGTAAATATATTAGCTTGATACTGCGACACAAACCGGAGGTGATCGGCATAAAATTAGACGCCCATGGGTGGGCAGATGTGGATGCGCTACTGGCGGGTATCGGCAATAAGTATGCCATCGACCGCGATATCCTGGACGAAATCGTAAGAAAAGACAGCAAGCAGCGATATTCATTTAACGAGGACAAAACGAGGATCCGCGCAAATCAAGGCCACTCCGTTCAAGTGGATGTGGAGCTTTCCGAGGCTGCGCCGCCGGAAGTCCTGTATCATGGGACAGCTCAAAAGTTTGCTTCTTCCATCGAAAAGCAGGGCCTGCTTCCAAAGAATCGCTTGTATGTCCACCTTTCCGCTGATGCTAAAACCGCAGAAAAAGTAGGCCGCAGGCACGGTGAACCTGTAATCTATCTGGTCAGCGCCGGACAGATGCGTTGTGACGGATATACCTTTTACCTGTCCGCCAACGGAGTATGGCTGACAAAAACGGTTCCTGCACAATACTTGAAAATGGTCGTGGAGGCAAGTATATGAACGATAAAACAATAAGCCTAAATTGTCCGTCATGCGGACCTTTGGCGGCACGCATAAATGAGGCAAAGCTTGATCCTCACAGGCAGTATGCTCCGATGATCAAAGACCTGACGGCGCTGGAGCAGCGGGGGATAATAGAGTTGCTGGCCGGAGACTGCCCTCTGGAAGATACCCTTGAAGTGCTGACCGCCGAACGACATTACACAGTCTGCCATTACCTGCGATGCCGCAGCTGCGGAGCCATCTATTTCATAGGAGCCTGCATCCGCGGTAATCCTGTCTACCGGAGAGTAGAAAATATGGCAGAGGAAAATGCAGACTTCCGGCTGTGTGGCAGGTGTGGGTCACGTTACGCGTAAAAAAGGAGAAAAAACAATGAAAGACGAAACTGAATTTACTCAAGCGGGCTTTGACGCTATTGCTCATGCCATGCAGCGGTTTTATCCCGGTCAGGAGGGGCTCTACTACGGCGCGGCTATTCCTTATTTCCTGGGCGGCAGCGACCCTTTGGAGGGAGTTGAAGTCTGGAAAAGTGAAAAAGGCATGCCCCATTGGCATTATGTTACATATGGTTTTACCGAGCTCTATGAAAAAGAGAGCGACGACCCGAGCGAAAGCGGATATGGATTTGAGCTGACTTTCAGACTTAAACGAAACGATGAAGAGCAGCCCCCTACTTGGCCTATAAGCCTTTTGCAGAATCTGGCGCGTTACGTTTTCTCCAGCGGAAATGTCTTCGGACCCGGACATCACATGAATGCAAACGGTCCTATAGCCCTGGGAACAGACACCGAGCTTACCGCGCTGGGCTTCAAAGCGGATCAGGAACTGGGAGAACTGGATACGCCAAACGGTCATTTTACTTTTTTACAGGTAGTGGGCCTGACAAGCGATGAGATGGACGCCATGATGTGCTGGGACGGAGATAAATTCCTTACCGCGCTGGAAAAGCAAATTCCACTATGCATCACCGATTTGTCCCGCACTTCAATGATGAACAATCCTGCTTTTCACATGATTTGGCATGGTGGCGTAGAGAGGGACGGTTCTTCCACCAGTTTTATATATATGGATGAACTCGGATTCCAGCTGGAAAACGGCCATGCAAGCCTCCGTCTGGGCGCAGGACACGGTGAAACTTTATCACACATGCTTCGCGCCAGAGTGGGAAAAGGCCGCAGTCTGTTTCTGCAGGGAAATAATCAGGCTATTCTGTTCCTGCCAGGAGCACAAAGCGGTGTGAACGATAAGAAGGATCTCCCGGCATTAACACTACAGACAGACACTTTAGATGAGCTGTGCGCCCTGCTTCAGTCTCATGCCGGAACCTACCAGCTGGCCTCTTTCCCCTTGAGCTTGGAATTGGTTCCCACCAAAATCACCGACAAAGACGGAAATGTGATAAAAGTGATTGAATAATGAGGTGTTAAGAATGAGCGATCAAGTATTCCAGCAAAACCTGGAAGATAAAAAAAGTTTTCAGCCCGGCGGACCCTTTATGATACAGCTGTTGTTCAGAGAACCTGCTGCCATGCCCGGCAAAGACAAAATGACTGCCGTGATTGAAAAGCACGTCGGAAAGGTTGAGTGTTTTTGCCACGATGAAAAAACAGCCGGTTTCGCTGCATTAAGACATAAGGCGAAATTCAAAGACGGCGAGGTTCCTGTGCAGCTCATGGTGATGGGCTGCAGCAAATTTGAGGGAGACAAATTTGATGCTTTTCTCACGAGCCAGATGTGGGATTGTCAAGAGGATCGCGATAAGCTCCTGCGTGAATGTCACTATCAGGTCGTGGCTGTTGATATGCTGGCAGCCCCTTTGCCGGCACTGGAGCGTGCCAATCTGGACGCAGACTTTTTAGAGGCCCTTGCGGAGCTGTATCCTTCGTGCGAAGCATTTTATTTTCAGAACTGCGGCAAACTATTCCTGGCTGAAGATGTGCGCTCTCACCAGATCAAAGGGCCTGACCGCTTTATAAATTTTGGCGTTAATGTCCGGTTTTTCAACATCCAAGGTACTGAGGACATGTTGGTGGATACCTTAGGCATGGGAACTCTGTTCTTTCCGGATCTGCAGTATCATTTCCACGGCATGGACCCCAACTGGGTTATAAATCACGCCTACAATGTGGCGTCATATATTTTGGAGAGCAATAATCCTATCAACAACGGAGAAACCATAGATGGCATTTCAGATGGCATGCTGAGCCGAAAAATTCAATGGAAATGCCAGTATGAAGATGCTCTGATCCAGCCGCCGCGCACAGTCTTGGATATTCATATGGGTGAGCATGCTGCCGGAAACCGGAATGGCAATGAAAATTAAAAATGAAAAACATTCAATGCTTTCCTTTGTTTTTTCGCCGCTTCCTTTGTTTTTTCGCCGCTTCCACTGTTTTTGCTGCTTTCACTGTTTTTGCTGCTTTCCGCAAAAATAACTTGCAATTTCAAGATATTGTAGTATAATTATAAAGCACGAGTTTTCGAGCAAATCTCTGCGACAGGAGAACTGTCGCCATATAAGACCATAGGGAGGTGAAAAACAATGAGAAAATATGAAGTTACATTCATTATCGACTCTGCTTTAGAAGACGAGAAGAAGGACGCGACAGTAGAAACAGTTCAGTCCATCATCGCTGCTGACGGAGAAGTCGAAAAGGTCGACGTATGGGGTCTGAAAAAGCTTGCTTATCCTATCGATAAGAAAGAAGAAGGTTACTATGTAGTAATCGATTTCAAAGCAAACCCAGAATTACCTAAGGAACTCGACAGAAGACTGAGAATTTCTGATAATGTTATCAGACATATCATCGTCAACATGGATGAAAAATAGAAACGAGGTGTAGAATGAACAGTGTCGTTTTAATCGGAAGACTGACAAGAGATCCTGAACTTCGCTATACTGCCGGTACGCAGATGGCGGTCGCCACGTTTACAGTTGCGATCGACAGACCTGTCAGAGCGGGCGGCGAAAGACAGACCGACTTTCCTAGAGTAACCGTTTTCGGCAAGCAGGCTGAAAACTGCGAAAAGTTCCTTGCCAAAGGCAGGCTGGTCGGCGTTCAGGGAAGACTGCAGACAGGCAGCTACACTAACAAAGACGGTGCAACCGTTTATACTACTGACGTTGTAGCCGACAGAGTAGAATTTTTAGAATGGGGCGACAGGCCTCAAGGCGGTTCGTCATCATCACAAGGCTCGAAAATAGATGACGCGCCTGTTGGTTTTTCCGCCATAGATGAAGACATTCCATTCTAATTACCATTTAAAGCAGAAAGGAGATAACAGCCATGGAAAAAAGACGTGGTGGCGGCATGAGAAGAAAAAAGGTTTGCCAGTTCTGCGCTGACAAGACAGAAACCATCGATTACAAAGATGTTGAAAAACTGAAAAAATATGTAACCGAAAGAGGCAAAATCTTACCTAAGAGAATTACAGGAACATGCGCAATGCATCAGAGAGAAGTGACTACTGCTATCAAGAGAGCAAGAATTGTCGCATTACTTCCTTACGTTGCAGACTAATCCGAGAATAAAATTACCGGCGGCGTTCATACGCTGCCGGTTTTATTTTGCTTATCTCTTTTATACGAACAATTCGGTTTCGGAATATAAGGCTGCCTTTCCTGCCAATTTTACGCGGTCTGCTTCTATGCCGCAGTATAATATACCTCCGCGCCGTGAGGCCTGGCAGGCGATGATATCGTCCTTTCCCTCTTTCTTAGCCCAGTAAGGCACGATATGACATTATCCCGATCCGCAGACCGGATCTTCAGGGACATTCAGCTTAGGGGCAAAGCTTCTGGAAACGCAGTCATATTCTCTTCCCTTTGCCGTTACTTGCAGCAAAAGGCCGTCCAGAGTCTTAAGCTTTTCCATATCCGGCGAAAGCCCTCTGACCACATCTTCACTTTCAAATATGCACAGGAGATCTCTTCCCATATAAGCCTCCACCGGCCGGGCTCCTATAGCATCTTCCATGGCGGAAGTGACTTCTTTAGGCTTAAGCTCATATGCCGGAAAATCCATCTCGTACAGGTCCTGTTTTTTCTTTACGGTCAATACGCCGCTCAGGGTGTCGAAGGCGACTTCCTCAAGATGCGTATCGTAATAATTCATGATGACGAAAGCCGTCGCCAGGGTAGCGTGCCCGCAGAGGTCTATCTCTCCGCCGGGAGGAAACCACCTGAGCTTATATCTGTCTCTTTCTTTAACAGCGAAAGCCGTCTCCGACAGGTTGTTTTCTCTGGTGATATTCATCATCAAATCATCGCTGAGCCATTCTTTTGTTATACATACGGCAGCAGGATTTCCCGAAAAAACCTCATCTGTAAACGCGTCAACTACGTACTGCTTCATGTCTTTCCTCCGTAAATATTATATTTTCCGGCCCCTCTTTTATCTCGAAGTGTTCCTCTTATATACGCTCAATAGGCCTTTCAATATGAGATCCTCATCCAGGATCATCTTTCGTCTGCACAGGGGCATGATGAGAGGCGCCAAGCCTCCCGTCGCTATGACGGTACACTTTTCACCCAGTTCCTCTTCTATGCGCTCTATCATGCCGTCAAGACCGCAGGCGGTGGTATACATGATGCCGCTCTTGATGCAGTCTACAGTGTTGGTCCCTATCAGCTTACGGGGCTTTTCAAAGTCTACCTTGGAAAGCTGAGAGGTGTTTCTTGCCAGAGCCTCGGCGGAAACCGCCATTCCTGTAGTTATCACGCCGCCTATATAAGCCCGGTTCTTATCTATTACGGAAAATGTGGTTGCAGTCCCCATGTCGATGATTATCTGCGGAAGGGGATACTCGCTGATTCCGCCTACTGCGTCGGCCACCAAATCGCTTCCGAGCTGAGCCGGGTTATCTATCTGAATACTCAGTCCCGTCTTTATTCCGGGTCCTATGACCATGACTTTGACGCCGGTCATCTTTTCTACCGCCCTTTTTAAAGTATCGAGAGTATGGCGCCGGTGACTTGTCCGGGCGCAGCGCCGTACATCTCCAGCGCCGTCTTTATCATGGCCGCATATTCCAGATCTGTGGCTACCCGGTTGCTGGATATCCTCTCTCTGAAAATCAGCTTCTCCTGATCGAAACAGCCTAAAACTATATTTGTATTTCCTATGTCTATTGCTAAGATCATCTCTTTCCTCCGGTGAGTCCTTAATATGTTCTATTATTGTATCACATTTTTCTTTGGTGTTACAGACTTTTATGACGTCACCGGCAGTGGATAATAGCTAAAGGAGCTTTGTCTGCCATGCTGAATTATCAGTGTTGCCTTAATATGGAGCCCCTGCCAGTGTTAATTGAAGCTGCTCAAGAGAGTTGCCATTCCCGGTATATAGCCTTAAAATCCGTTTTGCCGGGACTTGCCGAAGTTACAGACAAATCAGCCGCAGAAATTTCCGTCTATGGCTTTTGTGGACTGCCTCCTCTTTTATACATGAGCCACGATGCGGCCAGTGCGCCTTAAAAGATTTTACTTTAAAGCCGACAAATGCTATAATATACCCATTGATGAGGCTTCCGCCTGCAAGATGAGGCCGGCGGCAATACTAGATGCGAGGTAAAGTTATGTTAAAAGAAAAAACTATAGTTCTGGCAGTATCGGGAAGCATCGCCGCCTACAAGATACCCAATCTGGCGAGGATGCTCAAAAAAGAAGGGGCCGATGTTCAGGTTCTCATGACAAGAAATGCGGCGCAATTTATAACTCCCGTCACTTTTGAATCCCTTACAGGCAATAAATGTCTCATAGATACTTTTGACAGAAATTTTAAATACAGTGTGGAACACGTCGCCTTGGCAAAGCGGGCAGACGTGGTCATGATAGCGCCGGCCTCCGCCAACGTCATCGGCAAGATAGCATGCGGCATCGCCGACGATATGCTGACGACCACAGTCATGGCTTGCCCCTGCAAAAAAATCGTGGCGCCGGCCATGAATCACAATATGTACCACAATCCTATAGTGCAGGATAATCTTTCCCGTCTTTCTTCTTTCGGCTATGAGATATTGTCCCCGGAATGCGGTATGCTGGCAAACGGCGACGAGGGAGACGGCAGAATGCCCGATGAAGCCGTCTTATTTCAGCATATTCTTAAAGAGACAGCTTTCGAAAAAGATCTGTCCGGCAAGAAGATCTTAGTAACTGCCGGAGCTACAAGAGAGTCCATAGATCCGGTAAGATTTATCACCAACCATTCCAGCGGCAAGATGGGCCGGGCCATAGCCCGGGCCGCCGCTTTCAGAGGCGCCGAAGTGACTTTTATCTTCGGCCATATGGACGCGGAGCCTCCTATGTTTGTCAAAAAAATTCCTGTCCTGTCGGCAGCCGATATGTTTGAAGAAGTCTCAAAGCGGGCAGAGGATCAAGACATCATAATAAAAGCCGCCGCCGTAGCCGATTACACACCTGCTCAGACAGCTCGGGGCAAGATCAAAAAAGCCGAAGGCGATATGGCCATTCCTCTGAAACGCACCACAGACATCCTCAAGTGGCTGGGAGAGCACAGAAGGCCGAACCAGATCATCTGCGGATTTTCCATGGAGACAGAAAATCTTTTAGATAATTCGAAGAAGAAGCTGATTTCAAAGAACTGCGACATGATATGCGCCAACTCTCTGTCCTCTGAAGGGTCAGGCTTTGGTTCTGATACCAACGTCATCACCCTCATAACAGAGAGCGGTATGGAGAGTCTCGAAAAGATGAGCAAAGACGAGGCGGCTCACATTATTTTAGACAGACTGATAAAACTTTGATTTATGTTATATAATTTCCACTTTCTGAATACATTTTAACAAGACCAAGTGTGGAAAGGGGAAACGCTATGACATACGAAAAGGGCATTCCTGATTATGCCATGGTTCCTGCCAAGGAAATGGAAGAACGTGTAATCGTGCCCATAACGAAGGGAGCCATCTATTCACCTGTGCAGGTGACCAACATAACAGAGAAACCAAAGACTACCATAACTTTAGAAGAGGATATACTGGTGCCGGATACAAAACCTGACCTTAGAGAGATCCTCATGATAGACGGCAAGTCTCATCTTGCTGTCAAAGAAATCGACGCTGTGGTAAAAGGCGACGATTATATCAATCTCTCGGGAGAGATCGAACTGCAGACTCTCTATCTGCCAGAAAAACAGGAGGGTAATCTCCCGGTAATTTCAGTGCAGACCAGAGTCCCTTTTAAAGATCAGTGGCATACTTCCATGTCTGCCGGCGCGACCATGGTTTTAGACTGCTCTGTTGAAAAGATAGAGTACATGGTCATCAACGAGAGAAAATACAGGGTAAAGGTCATTCTGGCCATAATGGCCAGAGAGTATACCGACGCTAAGGTGGATCTTTTCGAAGGGCTTGTGGACGAAGACATTCAAGTCCTCAAAGAAACCGTGGAAATTTCCAACGTCGCTCTCAGAAAGAAGGACACTCTTTCTATCAAAGAGGATATCCTTCCCAAAGAAGATTCTCACCCTGAAAGCATCCTCAAGCAGGACATAAATGTAGTCGAGAACTATAAACAGATCTCCGGCGACAAAGTGGTCATAAACGGCTTTGTATATGTGAATCTTTTGTATTTCTCATCTGCCTCCCCGGTGATGCCTCTGCAGACTGCTGCCTCAGACGATACTCATGCAGAAGGAGACCCAGGCAAGACCGGCTCATCTGTTTTGGGGGATTCTTGCTCTATAGACAGTATCCATCAGCTTCAGGAGCGGGTTGAATTCACTCAGTTCATACCTATCCAGCAGGGGGAACGGCAGAGCGGATGCAATATATGTTTCGACGACAGCCAGCTCAGAGTAAAGCTGACCCAAGACGAAGACGGCGCAGACGTATTCCGTCTCGAGGGCGAACTCCTCACTTATCTGGAACTTTACAAGAATATGGAAAAGGAGATAATCGTAGATGGTTATCACAGGCAGAAGGATTTCGTCTGCGATTTTGAGGAAAAGAGCAGCAGAACTCTCATCGGCACTTCTTCCGGCGAGTCTTCGGTTCGAGAAATAATATCTCTGGAAAACACGGGCTGTGACGCAGACAGAATCGTATATACTACGGCCGAGGTTCTCTCCTGCGAAAGTCACTGCGAACAGGGCAAGATAGTCACCGAAGGCGTAATTCTGGTGAAAATGATATGTTCCTGCGAACAGGAAGAAAGAGGGGTCTTTGCAGTCAGGGAAGAGATCCCTTACCGGATCGTCACCGCAATGCCTCAGCTTACAGGAGGAGAGATCATAACCCAGAAGGTTTACATAAAGGACTTATGGGCCGAGAAGATCAACGGAAAGCAGATCGAATTCAATGCGACCATAATGGTGTGCGCAGAGATCATGAGACCTACTCCGTTTAAGGTTCTGACTAATCCCGCCTTTGAAGAACCGGGCTCCGGCTGTCAGGTTCCTCCTATGGTAGTATACATCTGCAGAAAAACCGACACGCTGTGGCAGATAGCCAAGAGGTTTAAGACTACTACGGCCTCGGTCAGGGAAGTCAACGAACTGGAAACAGATGATCTTTCGGAAGGCCAGAAGCTCCTGATAATAAAATAAAATTTTGCGGCTGAAAGACAGCCAAACAGGCCTTTCACCGAAAACATACTTTCGATTTAAAAAAGATATGGCAGTCATGTCATATCTTTTTTATGCAAATATAGGCTGCCGGCTGTCATACCGGCCTTTGCAAATTTATTCAGGTCTTATGTGTATATTTTTAAAAAGATCGTCCATACTCCCTCTGTCAGGAGGTAAATTATGGACAAGAATTTTGACAAAATACTTATCGGGCTTATGGCGGCGGCCTTTATCGCTCTGCCGTTTCTGAACAGCTCCGCTCAGGCTTCCGAAAAGGGAGAAGGCCTGATCGGTTCTTACGGATTGATAAATGAATACCCCGGAATAATGAGATTTCATGTGGTTGCCAACAGCGATTCCACCGAGGACCAAGACCTTAAAACAGAAGTGAGGGATTACGTTCTTTCAAAAGTGCAGGAAGAAATAACGGAGCAGATTGAGCCCTCCGGCTCTGGCTCCGCGGCAGAAGAATCGCTGACTCACCAGAAGCT
>OLRX01000379.1_pt1 | contig 41376 bp, 55 predicted proteins | sample 1672991 | NCBI WGS metagenome assembly OLRX01 (sample SAMEA3136744, study PRJEB25190) | human gut metagenome | biome: human gut; feature: human-associated habitat; material: faeces | place: Austria | collected 2013
CACACTCAAAAAAGATATAATTGGGGTAATCTCCCCTTGACAAACCGCTTTCCAAGTTTTTCTACCGTTTCTTTATCCATGCGAACACGAAGCATATAATCTTTAGGATTATCCGTTAACTTTGTACCTTTTTTCATAGCAGACACTATATTCACCTCTTTTCTTTGTTGCTACATTCTCCATTATACTTTGTAGCAACAAATATGTCAAGAGATTTTTCACGCCTACCTCGTGAAATCAAAAAGGCCCAGCTTTTCGCTGAACCTTAACCATATCTCCGGGGAGGCCGGGAACATACCCCGGCAGGACTTCTCCCCTAAATTCAATGAACATAGGGCCTCCTTTCCGTTGCGATGTCGCAACGCTAAAAATGGGTACAAAAATACCACCGGACATTTCTGACTGGTGGTATTGATAATCTATATTTGCTTAACCAGATGATTATTTGGCAGGCGTAGCACTCTCCTGCATCTCTCAGGGTTTCCCCTTGTCAATACCTTCGGCGTGTGGTCGCTACGAAATCTACCACCTCAAATAATCATCCGGGTAAAGCCATAATAAAAAGGAATCTTCGGCCGGAGCGTCACTCCCGACATCTCTTTTGCCCATTGCACAAGGCATGCGGCGCATGAAGACGCTTTTTTCACCTCGAAGATCCCTTTCTATTCTATAAAGATTATAACGAATTTATTCCCGTTTGTAAAGGATCTTTTTGTTTTTAAGGCTCTTCTTCCAGGTCGTTTCTCCTATATGCCAGAAAGTCATTATGGAATTCTTATATTCATCGGGATCTCCCTGGACTTTAATACGAAGAACCAATTTGAATTTTTCGCCGTGTTCTTCAATTTCTTTCAGTATAACTCCTGTATTTGGTTTATTCGCTTCGATAATATAATCTGGATTTGAAATCATTTCCGGAATATACGAACAAAACCGCTCATAGTCGTTTGGATGACGTTCTTTGATATGCTCAATCCTCTCATCCGTAATAATCACCTCATCTGTCACGATGTCATTCGTAATGCATTGATATATTTCCTGATCTATTTTTCCCACTACATGCACGTCGGCAACCTCTTTCGTATCTGATGGTTTCATTATACCAGAGCCAGAAGTCTTTACAACTGTTTTTTTCCGTGACCAGCATTCCCGCGCCCCAATACAGCCTCCAGCGCCGCCCTGGCCTCCTCCACGCTGTATTCCGGCTCTGTAAGGATCACCCTGGCGAAATCCGGCTGATATTCCTTCAGATGGCTGCTCTTTAAAAGCTTTTCTGTTGCATACCTTCTTACCGGCTGTGTATCCTTTTCCACAGCCGTTTTATTTCTGCTTTTTGATACCGGCATGATTCTCCTCCATTTCTCTCATATAGTCGCTTTCCCCAGGGACCGATACCCGCTGCCGGATATGGAACTGGTAATGCAGTACCTGGTCCTCGGTCTTCCAGTTTCTTTCAAAGGTACGGATCAGAGCCGTATCCCCGCTCCCGTCCGTATAGGAAAAACAGTCCAGCGCCCCGTCCAGATATTCCGCCACGGAAAGCATCCCCCTGTTTCCATCCTGGATATTCCTCTGCTGCACAAATACAATGTCAATGCCCAGGTCCCGCAGATACCGGCCTCCGGTCTCCCCGGAGATTTCTGACGGCATAAGAAAGAGAAAGAAACAGGGAACCTCCGTCTCCTGTATTCCCGGTTCTATATACACCGGATATTCCGGATACCCCTTCTTTAAAACTCCCGCCAGACTGTCCAGGACCCCCATCAGTGTAAACTTCACCGGAACGCCTCCTTTACCCGTTTTTCCAGTTCCTTCCGGACCACAGAACGGTACTTCCCTACGGCCTTTTCCTTCATGTACTTTCCCTTCACGAAGGTGGTCTTTGTGCCAACTACCAGTCCTCCGGAGCCATCCGGACTTTCCTCCAGCAGATTTCCATTGATGATCAGCCCCGGAACAAAATGTTTATCCATCCGGTGGCCATCATTGACATAACTGGCATACTGCATATTGTTATTCAGCTCCGTGGTGTACGTCCTGGCCCCGGCTCCCTCCGTAATCACAGGCGTCGTCACGCTGTCCGTTGCCCAGTGTTCCGCCATCTGTCCGCTCCTGGTATTCGTCCCGGCCAGGGTCCCGTCATTTGGGGGTGTATTTTGACCCGCCACCCGCACCGCCTCAATAGTGGCTCCTTCTGCCACCGCCTCCAGGATCCCGGGAACATCCTGGCCGGCCTTATAAAGTTCTCCGATCCGCTTCCGGATCTGCGATCCAAAGCTGGACATTCCCTCACCTCCTGATGATGTTGTCTCTCAACAGCCCCACTTCCTGGTGCGCCAGGCCGGTGGAAACGCTTCCCACCGGGTCATAGTACCGCGCCGGAGGACCGGCGGTATACCTCACTCCCTGGTTCGCATGTCCCAGGTTCCCGCCGCGGATCACATACAGCTCATCCCCAGCCCGGATATCCGCAGCCAGATCACAGGCCAGCTTTTCCACGGCCCTCTCCCGGGCTGCGTTCTCACCAATCGCCGGCCCCTCCTTCTTTGTCTCATACACCCGGCACGGCACTGGATTCTGGTTGATCTTTTTCCGTTCCATGCCATCCAGATTTCCATCACGGACCGGGACCATCCGCCAGATATCCACCGTGTCTGTGTACCAGTTTCCGAAAACAGGATTATCAAATAACATACATTCCCCCCATTCCGACCATACGTGCCATTGTCACCAGCTGGGAACCGTACTGGGTGGCGTTCCAGCTGCCCCATTTCTCGGTTCCAGCTGTTACTGCGCTGTTATCGTAGCTGATGGACGTATCTCCCATGGAGGCCGCCTTCACGGTGCCAGTGTTCTGCGCATTTACGGCCACCTGGGCAGCACTTCCGGATCCAGGAGTATACGTCTTCAGATACAGGGCCGCAAAATGGGCCACATACAGTCCGGCAGCATACCTCCAGAGGGAGCTCCACCGGCCAGGAAGCACGCTGTCATTGGCCTGGCTGATAAACAGCTCCAGCATTTTTTCCGGGACCGCATCTTTCATAGTTTCCCCGCTTCCCTCTGTATCCGACGGCACCCGGACAGTGAACTGTGGAAAATCCTCCCGGAACATATCCGCCGTATAGGAGCCGCGCTCCCCTGGCTGCGGCACATTGGCCGCGGCTGCTTTTGCGGCCTGGAACAAGGCTCCCATCCTGTTGTCTCTGGTGGTCATGTGCTGCCCTCCTTTATTTTCTTCCGCGTCTGGTGTTTCCAGCCTTCGGAGTCTCATCCGTTTCCGGCTGTTCCTCTAAAGGTCCGCCTGCTTCCTCCCCCGCATCCGGCCGGATGTCGTTCTCTTTCAGCAGTTCCTCCGCTTTCTGGTCCGCTTCTAAAAGCTCCCGGTCCCGGGTCCCGGAGGGGACCGCAATGGATCCGCTCCGGACTGCCCTCTGTACCAGTCTGCTTTCTGCCACCTCTTCCGGGATCTCCCCGATAAAATCCTTCGGGATTCGGTAAAAGGATCCGTTGGAAAGTCTCACTGCATAACTCCGTTTTGATACGATAAACATCCAGGCACCTCCTAAATCCCGTCTACATAGACCATGGTCTGATCATAGAACACTTCCACCTCTGACAGGTTTCCGGCATACGCAGTATCATAACAGAATTCTGCCGTATTGGGCCCTGTCATGGCTCTGGTAAGGGGCACCAGTTCATCCATGGCCAGATACTTTTCGCGGTTACAATAGACAACCATACGGTCCTCGCTTTCGTCCCCGGCCCCCTTGCACCAGGAAGTGGCTCCGATAAACAGGTCAGCTCCGTTCTGCTTTGCCACATTATTTTCCAGAAGGAATGTCAGGATGGTCTTTTCCGCCAGATCTGTCACCTTCGTGGTAGCCAGGTAGTTGAACTGCTCATAGGGCATGATAATGTGGTTGGGTACCGCATCCCGGTCGTACTCACACTGGGACCAGGCATAAAGGATCGCGTCGTTGATATCCTTCAGGATCATATCCGGCGTTTTGTCCTTAAACTTCGTACTGGACAGATCCGCGCCGTTGGATGCCGCATCCAGGACCACCACGTCCGGGTTATTTAAGAGTCCTGTGGTTCCGTAGCGCTTAAAGCCGACGTATGTGTTCTCTTCCAGGTGTTTGTCATAAGCCATACGGAGCCCGTCCCGCAGAAGGCTGTCCAGGTTCCTTCCAGTCATGTTCCCGCGCTGCATGTCCACCCACATCACACGGGTCCCGGCGGCGATCATATGGGCCTTATATGTGCCCTTGGAAAAGTCTGCCTGCACCATGGGGATCCCGTTGGAGCCTCCGGCATGGACGATACCGTCCCCAGAACCTCCGGCAATCCCATATCCTACCTGCATGGCGGATACAGTCTCCGCCCATCCGCCTCCAACGCGGACCGGGATATCACGGGCATATGTAAAGCTGGTCAGAGGCGTCCGTACCATCATGTCGCGCTTTTCCAGCTCAGATGTCAGGAATGCCTGTCCGGATGCGATTCCATCCGCATCCAGGCTAAACACAGCTGCATTGCCGCCTCTCGCCGCACCGGATGCGGCTCTTCCCAGATCAAAAGTACCTACGTTCTTAAATGCCATCTCTGATTCCTCCTTACGCATTCTGGATGGTCAGGATCCGCAGCTCCGCCACTCCGTTTGCGTCTGCCGTTCCCTTCCACTGTACATTTGAGAGTTTCACTGAATTTGTGGTGTCCTCTGCGGCCTCAAATCCGCCCACCACCGCATTGGGAAAAGATTCATTTTTCTTTGTCCGGACGTACACGGCCTTTCCCGCAGCCGGTGTCCCATTCTGGCAGATCACGTTCACGCATCCGCGTTTTAACACGGGAAGGGCTTCTCCGGGCCTGTAGGTGCCCGCATTCTGGTTCATGTAGTCCATGGCCGACTTGATCTCACGGACGGCTACGCCCACAAAATTCCCTGCTGTGGAAGTCTCTGCCCATTCAGCAACTGCCCCGTCTGCGCCTGCCGCTACCGGGAAGCCAAACGGGATCTCCGCCTTTCCTCCGTGCGGGTGGGTATCCACCACCATATCCGGCTGCCTGGAATAGCTTCCCGCATATCCGTGCAGCATGGTCTTTCCGATTACCTGTCCTTTCATCTTACTTCGTCTCCTTTCTGCCCCTGTGGGGATTCATAGCGTCATACGCATCCTGGATCGCGTCTGTGTCCACAGTCACCGTGTTCACGGCTGCTTTTTTTCCGTTTGCCTGGGATGCCTTTAAGATGGCGGAAATATCGTCCTGGGCATCCTCTGCCATCACCAGACGGATCAGCGCATCCGAAACGGCCAGACGTTCCTTCTCGTCTTTGATGGCAGCCACCGCCGGACGCATGGCCTTTAAAATTCCCGCTGCCGTGGATCTGTCCATTCCGGTCCCGGTTCTGGTCTCCTTTTCCGTATCGCCAGATGTTTTTTCTGTTTCCCCGGCCTGCCCAGGATCCCCGCCCTCTGTCAGCTTCTCAAGGGCAGCATCCAGGGCATCCTTTGTTTCTTCTTTCTTTTTGCATGCCCCCTTCTCCTCCAGCTTCGCCAGGATTTTTTCAGCAATGGCATCAATGACAGCCTCATCTGAAGCCGTTTCTTTTGCCGGTTCTTCCTTCTGCCCTTCTGCCTGTCCGTCCGCCGGCTTCTCCGCTTCCAGAGCGGCCGCCGCATCCATGGCCATCTGCTCGATCTCCTCCGGACTTTTATCCTTTACTGCCTGTCCGAATAGTTTGAAAAACAGTCCTTTTTTATTCATGTTCCCTTTCCTTTCCGGCTCTTTCGCCTTCTTTTTATCTGAATCTAAAATGGCAGCCCGTTTCCCGGCTCTTCCCCGTTCCACGACTGCCACATGATTCCCTCTGATATTCCTCTGTGTATAGGTCCCGTCCCCATTGGGGACATACTCGCATTCATACCCACAGGAGATCTCCCGTTTCCCGCTCTGGACGGCATCGATCAGTTCCCGGTCATGGATATGAAGATCCGCCAGGGTGTACTCCTCCCACTCTCCATCTCCCCGGCGCACGTTCTGGGCGTGGCCCATCTCATACGTTTTCACATCATCCGGCCCGATCAGTACCGGCGGATGATCATTCGTCACCGGTTTCCCTTCAAAGCTTGCCAGGGCTGCCGTGGAAAACACTTCCTCTGGAGGCCGGTGGACCGTTACAATCTGTCCGCCTCCCGCCCCCGGGATCCCGATCTCCCAGCCCAAGTACTCCTGGTCTCCGGTCCGGCTGATGGGCACGTTCCGGCAAATTAAAAAGCCCTCGCCAGTCTCAATCTGGTTCGGGCTTATGGTATAACCATAATACTGTATCATCTTTTATTCCTTTCATTGCGGCGTCGCAATAAAAATACTACAACTCGCTATACGGACACTTCGCGCAAATCTTCCTGGCTTTTTCAACGTCCTGTATCTCGACAAGTTCCGGCACAGAAGACACTTTAACAGCGCGACTTAACGCCATCAAAGACTCATAACACAAATCACTGTCAATGACCCTGCCAAAAACGGGACAATGATGGTCTGACTCATAATCCAAATCATATGCCATATTTCTTCAACACCTCCAAAATCTGTCCTGTTTCTTCGTCAAAGTCTGCCCGCTTCCACGCAGTTTTATAAATCCAATCTTCGTTCACCTTTGTAATGACTGCGATTCCCGAATTCCCATAAAATACCAGGCGTTTTCCTCCCCATTGAACAAACATTGCTTTCGCTTTAGTCATATAAGAGCGAACATCGTCATCTGTCATATTACGCCCCAGCATCCGGTTCATAATATGATATGGATCTTTCTTTCCCTCGGGTAATATAAATGCCTGTACAAGAACAGATGGTAAAAGAACACCTTTCTTAATCCCCAGTCTCTTTAATTCTTCCCCGGCATCATAAAATTTCCTGTTACTTGTCGGATATTGATCTAAATATCGCTTCAAGCCCTTTAAATACTCCCACTTCCCACTCCCATTATACTTCATCTCCCGGAACTTTGCAAAATCTTTTGGCACTTCTCTTCCCAGAACCGCCCTGTATTCCTTATGCTGCTTCATATCTGCCAGCAGCTTCCTCCTGTTCCGCTCCTTCTCCCGGTAGGCCGCGATCTGCTTCTTACTCCGAGGGTCTTTTGTGACCGGATTCTTCTCCGGATCCGAGAAATCCCGGTCCCTCCGGATCTGTTTTTCGGTCTTTCCGACCGTAGTGTACTTCGTCAGCATATGGAGGCAGTTTGGGTGGATATTCAGCCAGGTGTTTGCCAGGTTGTCCCCTCCCGCCGGATCCACCTTCCCGAAGGCCATCGATAACGGCGGATAATCCGGATTTGTTCCGCTTTTGGAATAGACCCGGCCTTCCAGAGGCGCGCATACCGGACACGTGCTGCCAATCTTTATAATCTGCCAGAGATCGTGATTATCGGCCGTCAAAAGCGCGGCCACCTCCGCCTGTCGGGCCGTGGTGCGCACCGCCATATTTCCGTATGCACGGAGGCTCCACCGGCGGCCGGACTTATCCACGAATGCCGTGATCCCGTCCTGTTCCATCTTTTTTACCAGGTCCCTGCTGCTTCTGATCCATGGACTGCCCGCCGCCTCCTGGCGCAGGACCTGTTCCAGGGTAAGCCTCCGGAACGGATCATTTTCCAGTCTGGCGATGGTAAACACCGCCTCCACACTTTTCCTGGCCGTTCCCGCCATTTCCATGATCTCGCCCAGCAGATTATTGGACAGCTGCTGTACAACGTCCGTCTGGGCCGCTGTGAGCGTCCTGGCATTGGCATAACCCGCTGCATCTTTGTCTGAATGGTAAAAAATAGTCTCAATCATTTCCGGAATATACTCCCAGGATTCGTCCACCATGTCCTGAAGGATTTTCTGGACCCGTTCCAGGGCCGCTACCTCCGCATAATCCACATATCCGGCCGACCGCTTTCTCTTGATCTCCCGGATCAGTTCCTGCTCCGTCTTAAGGAACAGCCGCCGCAGATAGGCGGTCACATCAGTTTCCTTCGCCGGCCGGATCTTCTTCGTCATCTTCTAATCCCCCGCCCCCTTCTTCCGGGTTTCCCGGAAACTCCAGGCCGGACATCGGGTCCCGCAGCCGGCTGTCCGAATAAAACACACCTCTTCCGGCTTCGATTGCTTCATCAGAGATCTTGCTGTACAGACCGGTTTCATCTGACAGCTGCTTCAGCTCCTGCATGGCCGTCTCCGCATCGATGAGGTCATTCTGATAAACCGCGAGGACCGCGTTGCTCTTCCGCTCCGTGATCTCCGCCACTTCCCTGGCATCCGGTGTCTGCATCGGCGGGAAAACAACCTCCATATCGTCCGGGATTATCCCCCATGCTGATAATGCCATGACCGGAAGCAGCCGTTCAATGATTCCACGAAGTTCCGTCTCCCTTAGTCCGTCAATATAGTCATAATAATTCTTCAGATCGGATTCTCCTGTTGCATTCATCCCTGCGGGAGACCGTCCGAAAAGCTTCGTCACCGGCGTCCTTGCCGCCCCCGCCACATCCATCATGACCCGGTCATAGACATCCGGAAGGCCAGTAAAGGTATACTGCGTGTTGTGGATCGCATCCCCCTTATTGATCATCCTTGTCCCGAAATTACTTTCCATTACTGACTGGGCCGCCATAGTATTCCAGAAGCGGCGCTGCATTTCCGTGTTGGCCGTCCCCAGAAGCTGGTCCAGCCCGTCTGTTTCCTGGTAATTGATATTCGCCCGGAAAGTAAGGGTCGCGATGTTCCCAGCCACATTATCCCGTCTGGTAAGCTCTTCATAGACCGCTTCGATCTCCGATTCTCCCCAGTACTGCTCCGTCACCTGTTCCATCCAGGGGAGTTCCCGGCCGATAAAGCGGATCACCCGGCTGTGGTGTACGCGGGCCGCTGTCATTCCGGTCTCCTCATTGCGGATCATGTAAAATTCCGGGAGACCGAAATCCGGATCCTCCGGATCGGATACCAGATCTGTTTCCGGATAAATGCCATTCCACCGGTCCAGGATATGAAGCCCCAGGAAGCTTCCAGGCATGACCGCATCCAGTTCCAGCGGGCGGCTCATATCGTTGTGTCCTTTGATTAGGATCACTCCTGCGGCTCCGCCATAAAGCCTCCCCCAGTACATCCCCAGGAGCAGTTTCTTCCGGATCTGCGTCCGCCGCTCCAGGCGGGTCATCTGCTTTAAGTACTCCGGATCAGCCCCGGTCCTCAGATCATACCATTTCCGCATCATATCATTGGGGATCGTGGCGATAATGTTCTGGATGATCCAGTTTTCCCGGTACAGGCTGGTCAGAAGCTGGTAATTCTGCGTCATCCGGGTCATGGGGTACTCGGTCGCCTGCAGAAGGTCCAGCGTCCCGAACCCGATCCTTGCCGCTGGATTGGAAAAGGCGTCCATCGTCACGACAGGCGCCTCTGTTCCCGTATTCTGTTTCTGTGCCATATATTCCCTCCTATGCGCCGATCCGCCATTTCGGCAGGACCGTATAGCAGTAATACCTCAATGCATCCGGCCCATGGTCTTTCTGCTTGACCGGCTTTTCCTCTCCCCGTTCTGCCGCCTTATCATCCCAGACATAGGACCGCATCTCCCCGATCAGTCCTTTGCAGTTGTCCCTGTTGATCCGGATTCCACGCCTTCCAAGCAGGGAGCCGACCACACGGATCCCATCCACCACCTCGTTATTGGCGGGTTTTACGTATACGCCGCGGCTGCGGAGCTCTGCGATGAAGGAAGCCGCTGAAGGATCAACCACAACCATGCACTGGCTTTCTGGGTCTGTTCCCATAAAATCCTCCATGTCATCCGCATACTGCGAATCCGTTTTCTGCGGGTTCCCGCTGCGTCTCGCGTCCTCTGAGCGGCTGTCCCAGCGGTATTCCCGGTCCACCCACAGAGTCTCCCCATCGTCCCATATTTCGAGGAACACGCATGGATTTGTAGTTCCGTAATCCACTGTGATCGTTTTCACAGCCGTACTTTTTAACGCCACTGGCCGGTCTGCATCTGTATACATGTTCTCGTCTGAAAACATGGTGTAGATCAGTCCCTCCGCCACCGCCCATAGGCCCTTGATATACCGGAGATAAAACACACCGGCATACATTTCCCGGTACTTTTCCTTTACCCGTTCAGAAAGGCTTAGGTTGTCATCCATGGTGAAATGCAGGTACAGCAGTTTTTTCTTTTTTCTCTTATCGATCCATTCCTGTTTGAACCAATGCATCGGCCCCGCCGGATTACAGTTGAACCACCAGGCTGCCCCCTCGACAGAACAGCGGCCTGTGGCCTGGTTCACAAAGGATTCCGGCATCAGCGCCACCTCATCAAAAAAAGCCCCTGCGGCCGTAATTCCCTGCACCAGATCCTGGGAGCCTTCGTCCTTACCGCCAAAAACATAAAAGAAATTTGTCCTGCCCTTCCTGGATACCTCCAGCATGTTGGGAAGGTCCCCGGAAATGTGGTATGTCCAACGGTATCCCCGGCTTGTCAGCATCATCTTAAGGTTCTGGAGAACATTCCGTTTAAAGGAACTGATGGTTTTTCCGGCCATGATGAAATTCTGTCCATCATACCTTTCCATAGCCCACATCACAAAGGACAAAGACATGCTGACCGTCTTCCCGGACCGGATCGCCCCATCTGCAATGATACCAGCTGCATCCTTTACAGGGCTTCTGTCTGCCCACCAGGTAAAAACCTGTCGCTGTTTTTTTGAGAACCGCTGGAATTTAAATATCGGCCGTCTCTTCTTCATCATTCTCCACCTTCTTTTCCGTTGTCCAATCCTCCGCCGCTCCGCTAAGCGCAGCCAGGAAGCCGTCATCCTCGGGCTCCTCATCATCGTCCAGACCACCAGCCTTTCTCGCCGCCAGGTCAAGCCGCATCAGCTCGATCTCCAGGCGGGCGTCATCCACGCCGTACCGGTGCAGGGAGTCGATGGCTGCCTGCTTTCGGGCCTGTACACGGGTCAGGGCATCCTCGATGTTCTGGATCTGGCCCAGCTTGCCCCGGTATTCCGTAAGATCTGTCTCCTTGTCCTTTTCAAGCCCCTTTTTATGCCCAACCGCAGTCATGCCGGTTTCATCCCCCGACACCTCCCCGGAGTCATCCATGGACATCCGGAGCAGATCGATCCGCTTAAGCATCCGGTGCTCCCTTACAGTCAGCAGCCGGATCTCCTGGAGGAGCAGCTGCTCTTTATCCGGCGGGACAGCTGCAGCCAGCTGCCGCTCTTCCGGTTCCAGGCAATCAAAAAGGAGAGTCTCAAACTCCCCTGTGGTAACTGCGTTTTTATTCCCCTCCGGTGCCCCGTATCCCACGGCATTCTGGTTTCCCGGCTGGCCGCCTTTTTTACGTTTGGAGCGTTCCGTATTCTTTCGGAGCGTTCCGTTCAGTTTCTGTTCCCAACGGTCTTTTGACTTCCAGCCGCGAACGGTACCGGGGGAAATATTTAGTTGACTTGCAATCTCAACTAAGTCGATTTTCCCGTCCGCTCCCTTGTATATCTCATAGGCTTTATCCCGGTTGGGATCCCTGGCTCTCGGCAAGACCACCACCTCTCAATCGTTTGTTTTCTGGATACAGGAAAAGTGCCCGTCTCCAGGTACTCTCCCCTCACTGCTTATTCTGTTCTTCTCCGTTACGGTCCATGAAAAATTCCAGGAAAGACCGCCCGTACTCTGAAAGGTGGTAGCTGTCACTCCCCCAGAGCCTGTCATATTTCAGCTTGGCATTCTTCTTCCCTTTCTGGACATCCTGGAGATATTCCGCCATATGCTTTACATTGTCATCCATCTTCTTCTCATTCTGGCTGTTTAAAAGCCCCAGCCGAAGAAGCTTTTCGTGGATCATCCGCCTCTGCCCTGGAACCAGCTGTTCCAGAAAAGCACGGTTGTTTTCATCCCTCGCATGCCTCGGACTGTGGCTTTTCAGAACAGCAAGATCCATTAAACTCATCTGATCCAATGTATCATAGAACATGATCAAAGAATCCGCATTCAGTTCTTCCATTTCTGTGATCCTAACATACCCATTCACAATAAAATGGATCTTCTCCTGCTGTTTCACATCCAGCACATAATCTGTTACAAGGCCAAAATAATGCCCCGTGATCTTCTGGAGCTTATCTGGATCAAGCCGGTTGAGACGCTCGTTCAGCTCCTCCTGGCGGTCCACGATCTGGGATACATAGTCCTCCAGATTCTTCTCTGTTCTCTTCTGCTTATATGCCAAAATCAAATTACCAACTCCCGGTACCATTGCTCCCGCCGTTCCATCAAGCACGATTTCGGATACAATTTCCATCACCGGTCCAACAGCGGGTTCTGCAAGTTCTTTTAATCGGTCAATAGTATTCACAATTTCTCTCCCCTTATCGTTTTCTTTTATTATACACCTGAATACGTGCAAAGAAAAGACACCCTCTTACGAGGATGCCTTCGTATGCCCGGAATATCCTAGGGGAGAGCCCCGGGCCAGTCGCGGGAGATGGATTTGAACCACCGTCCTCCGGGTTATGGGCCCGGCGAGCTTCCTGGCTGCTCTATCCCGCAAAGTTCCCCAGGCGGTACGATGGCCGCCCGGGATATACTGTATAGGAGGTTGTGATAACATCGGAACACCAGGGCTCGAACCTGCGGCTCGGTTTTACGGCTCACGCTTCCTCCCGTCCGGGAAGATGTTCCGTCAATGCCCGCCTGGGATGGACGGGCTCACGGGGATAAGTACTTGGATGAGGAAGATGGGGCCGGCAGCTACTCCGCCTCCGGCTCCCAGTCTATAGACTACCACGTTTTTACCGAACATTGGCGAACATTTTTAAAATTTTTCAAAAAATCTTTTCGCCCGCATCCGGCAACTGTCCGCAGTGTAAGAAATCCTCTTTTTCGGAAATGCCCGATTCATCTGCCTGGCCACCTGCTCCCAGGTAAGCCCGTCGATGTAATACAGCCGGAACATGATCCGGATCTCTGCCTTCGGGATCGACTCTATGTACTCCTCTGCCTTACAGGTCAGCTCCAGGAGCTCTGCCTCCTTCTCCGCCAGCATCTCCCTGTACCGTTCCCGGATCTTTTCCTTCCGCTGGTACTCCGGTACGGGGATCCCCGTGATCTTGATCGGACCGATGGTCCCGTCCTTCCTGGTCCCCCGGACCGTATCCGATACTACCGGCGGATCCGATAAAAACCGGTCCAGCTTCCGGATCCTCTCCCTTAAATCCTTGATCTCCTCCATAACCTCGCTGTATTGGACTAAGACACTCTGGTCCAACGGCCTCACCTCACTTCAAATCTCACACCGTATTTCTCATATACTTCCTCGCCGATCGCCCGGATGTCCACATTGTCATTTTCAAATGTCCGGTTGACCTCTTTCACCACAGCTTCGGAAAACTGTAAAAGCCGTGATTTCCGGTCATTCTCGTCCTCAATCGGTTTCCAACGGAATTTTTCACAGAGGACCTTGGCCGGGACCGCCAGAAGAAGGCATAGGACCTTTAGGATCTGCTCCTCGTCGGTTTCCCCGGTCAGCGCTGCCTCGCGTGCGGCCCACTCCTTCTGGATCCGCTCATCGATCTCTCTGGATATACTGGCCTTGAGCTCCTCCTTCCGCTCCAGGACCGCCTGCTTCCTAATCTCATTGATCTGGGTCTGGGTCAACGTGTAGACCGGCTCCTTCCTGGCCCCTGCCTTTTCCAGCCGCCTCCTCTCCGCTCTCGTCATCACCACCGCCGTCCTTTCTCATCCACGATCGTCACCTTGCCCAGGATCCGGAGATGGAAGATCGTGCACATTGACTTGATCATCCGCCGGAACATGACCACGTTCTCCGGCGGCCGGTCAGCCTCCCGGATCGCTCTGCCCGCGGTCGGATCCGGGTATCCCTCTTTATTTTTCATCGCTCTTCCTCCTCCCTCCATGGCACATCCACTAGCTCTGGACACTCTACGGACTGGTTAAGTGCCCACATAAGATTCCAGGCTGCCGCCCTCAGATGGGGCTCGTCTGTATCGCCGCGCATATACTTGACCAGGTGCCGCATAGCCGAGTCGCAGAGGCTGTGCTGCGGGATCCCCTTGTCCACGTTGTGCTCGCCGTACTTTAGGGCCCCCTCCTCACAGTGCTTTGACAACTCGATCAGCGCCGACAGAGGGAGGAGATCCATCCTCCCCTTGCCCGCATGCATGTCCCGGACAGCTCCGGTCCCAAATTTTGTACGGTCTCCGCTGTCTTTAATCATTTCGCTTCCTCCTCTGCCTGCTTGAGATGGTTATGTACGCTTCCTACGCTGATCCGCATCTCATCCGCGATCTTCGCATAGCTCCATCCGGCCTCCCGCAGGGCCTTCATCTTCCCGATGTCCACATTCATTCTCTTCCCCCCCCCTGCCGGTCTGGCCTGTTTCAGTTCCTGCTTCAAACCCGCTTCAATTTCCGACAGGGTCTTCTCCGACAGTGGCTCCGTCACGTCCGGTACCGTCTCCACCGGCAGGATCTTCTTCTCCATCGCCGGTTCCTGCCGGAAGAACATCACTCCCTCAAGCATGTGCTGGAGGGTGTCCGGGACCAGGTTCTCCCAGCCGCCTTCCTGGCCGATCGGGGCCAGGACCTTGATCTCCATCCCCTTCGCCGCCAGCTCCAGGGCTTTTGCCATATCAATCTGTTTTACAAACATATTTCTTCCCTCCTGTTACCACCGCATCAGTTTTTTCTGTTTCGTTTTTGGCAGACGCCTGAAATCGTCCGCCGGCATTACGATCACCCCGTTCCGGAACCGGATCGTAATGAACTCCGTCGCCGGCGGAAGGTATCCCTTGTCCCCCGGTCTCCAGCCTTCCCGGTACTCCCTGCGTCCGGTCACCGGGTCCCGCACAAGAACCCGGTTATGGATCTCCCTCTGGCGGTTGATCTCCTCCTGCATCTGTTTCTCAATGCCCCTCCCGTATCCTCCTGATCCTTGCCTTAAGGCTCTCCATCACCCAGTTCTGCACATCGTCTTTCCGCTTCAGGGCGGTCATGACATCCTCGTCCCGGGTCCCTGTACTGACCAGGTGGTGGATGATCACCTTGTTTACCTGCCCCTGCCGGTGCAGACGTTTGTTGGCCTGGGTATACAGCTCGTAATTCCAGGTAAGGCCGAACCAGATCACGTGGTTCCCTCCCTGCTGGAGGTTAAGCCCGTATGCGCTGCTGGCCGGATGGGTCAGCAGGATGTCGATCCGGCCGGCATTCCAGTCGTCCTCATCCTGTGTGGTCTTAAGCTCCCGGATCCTGAGTCCCGACTTTTCCAGGGCCTTCAGGATCCGCTCACGGTCATGCTGGTAATTGTAAAATACCAGGACCGGCTTCCCCTGAAGGGATTCGACCAGTTCCAGGAATGCCTCGATCTTGCAGTCATGCACCTCATGTACCTGGCGGTCCTCATCATAAACCGCGCCATTGGCCAGCTGGAGAAGCTTGTTGCTTAAGGCCGCTGCGCTGGTCACGCTGATCAGCTCGTCATCCTCCGGAAGTTCCAGAATCATCTTCCGCTCCAGATCCTGGTATGCCCTCCAGGACTTTTTATCCAGCTCCACTGGGACCTCGTGGTAGGTCAGATCCGGAAGTTCCAGATAGTCCTCCGCCTTCATGCTGATGCAGATATCGGAGATCTTTGCCAGGATGCTCTCTTCGGTCCCGGGCTTGGCCTCGTAGCTGTATACCATGCCGTCTGCCCCGCGCTTGTCCGGCTGGAAGTACCGCTCGCGGAACTGGCTGTACCGTTTTCCCAGCCGTTCCCCGCCGTCCAGCAGATAGACCTGGCTCCACAGGTCCGCCAGGCCGTTGGGGGACGGGGTCCCGGTCAGTTCCACCATCCGGCTGATCCGGCTTCTGATCCCCGCCAGGGCCTTGAACCGTTTGGCCGAATGGCTTTTGAAGCTGCTGCTCTCATCGATCACCACCATGTCAAACGGCCATGCGTTGCGGTAATAATCCACCAGCCAGCAGATATTTTCCCGGTTGATGACGTACAGGTCTGCCGGTGTGTTCAGGGCCCGGATCCGCTTGGCCTGGCTCCCCAGCACCGGGGATACCCGCAGCATCTTCGTGTGGTCCCACTTGGCGGCCTCCTTTGTCCAGGTCCCTTCAGCTACCTTCTTCGGCGCAATCACCAGTACCTTACAGACCTGGAATCGGTTATACTTAAGCTCCTTGACTGCGGTCAGCGTAGTGACTGTCTTGCCGAGGCCCTAACCCATCTCCAGAAAAAGCCCCAGCTTTTTGATCTCAAGGATCCGGTTGATGCAGTGCTGCTGGTATGCATGTGGTCTGAATATCATGTGGCATCACCCCCTTTATGCTCCTGGTGCCATTTCGCATGAACCGCCTGATTCTCAAAAACCATCAGGTTATCAGGACGGTTATTCCGCTTGTTTCCGTCAATATGGTGAACCACTTCTCCGGGAAGCAGCTGCCTCCCCAGCATCCTGGCAGCCACAATCCTGTGGGTGTGGACTCCAAAAGACTTTGTGTAGGTTTTCCCACTTCCGGTTCCTCTTCGTGCGGCACTCAGCTTTGCTCTGGTGGCAAAGTTCATCCGGTCTGGATTTAAAACACGGTTCAGCTCGGACATATGCCTTGACATCCCGTCATAATTTTTGAGATTGCGGTATCCTTCCGGGTTTTTCGATTTGCTGGAGAATTCCGCCAAGCATCTCCGTGAACAAAAATTATGTTTTCTGATTTTGCACGGAAAGGTTCGGATTTCTTTCCCACACCGTGCACATCTCACCATAATCATTCCTCATCCCCCCTTACAGTCCATATCTGCAATCCAGCGCTTTGCTGGTTTCCTCATAGCCCTCGTCCTGGAAGAACTGGCTGACGCCGTCAATCCCGTAAGCCACATATACCTTCTGCCCCAGCTCCCCCAGCCGTCTGATCTGGACCGCCTGGAGGGCGCTCAGTTTCCCGGTATCGGTTTTCAGCTCTACAAACACCGGGGCCTTTCCCGGAAAGATCACGATGCGGTCCGGCACGCCGTCATTCCCCGGGCTTACCCACTTATAGGCCCGGCCGCCCAGTTTCCTTACTTCCGCCACCAGGATCTTCTCAATGTCCTTTTCTCTCATCCAGACTCCTCCAGAATTCCCCGCTCAGTCTTTCCCACATACTTCCCGGATCCTGCTCATTCTCCCAAATCCACCAGTACTCTCCGTCTATTTTATCCGACTGGATCCGCAGCTCCTTTCGCGCCTGGGCGATGTCATTTCTGCGGACCCCTTTTCCACGGAGGGCCTCCTTTACGCCCCGGTGTCCCTCGGCTGACGGGATCCGAACTCCCCTGTCAGTGAAAATTTTTGCCAGTACCAGTTCAATGTCCTGTTTTAGTTCCCAGCCCATTCTGCCTCCTTCCCATACATCCTACGCGTCACGTGTTATAGAGACCCCTATTTATATACCCTATATAGCGTTATGTATTATATATTTATTTATTATTTTTACCTCTATATAGAAGTTTGTAGTTATTGTAGTTATATATTGATATTTCCTTTATTTCTGAGGGTTTCACACGGCTACTAACCAGTGCTACATCGTGTAGTCGGTTGTTTTTGACTACTACCGCGGCTACACCAGAACTACGAATATTTTTGACTATGTTTTCGCCCTGCAGAACCCTCTCTGCTGCCCGTAGACGCCGAATCTGCGCGGCGTTTTGATCCTCTCCCAGCCCTTAAGCCCGATCAGGATATTATTGATCTCCATGCTGTCTGTCCGCTTCATATGCTTCGGTTCTCCGCCAAAGCACTCCACCCAGATCTCCACTGCACAGACCTTTTCCCGGGGCACCAGCTCTGTCCCGTCTGCCAGCTTCAAGTTCCCGTTCCAGAACATCTGCCTCTGCTGTCTGGACAGGGAATCCCAGTCTGAAGGGACCTCCCGGTCCAGGAAATCCAGGATCAGCCCCTCCTTCCCGGAGGATTCCCGGTGCCGGTCCTGCTGGTCCTTTGCCATCTCCTCGATCTCCTTCGGGAGATACAGGGGCTCCCCCATGGCCCAGTAAAGGTATGCCTCCGCCCAGATCTGGTCCACCTCTGATGGAAGCTGGTTCCAGACCGACTTCTTTGCCGGATGCACGCCCACATCCACTGGCCAGAACCGGCGGTTCCCGGTGACGTCCTTTAAAAATTCCCCGTCATTGCTGGTCCCGAAGAACACGCATCTCCTGGGATATTTGTCCGTTCTCCGGCCGTATGCCGCCCGGTAGATATCATCGGTCTTGCTTAAAAACTGCTTGATGACCTGGGTCTCCTGCTTCGTAAATGCGCTCAGCTCCCCGATCTCATTGATCCAGGTACCCTGGATCAGCTCGGCAGCCTCCTTGCCCTCAAAGGTCGTTAAGCTGTCGCTGAACCATTCTTTTCCCAGGATGCGTAAAAAGGTACTCTTGCCGATCCCCTGGGGCCCGGTAAAGATCGGCATGTAATCGTATTTAATCCCCCCGGCCACGGCTCTCCCGACAGCGGCACACAGGGACTTACGCATCACAGCCCTCGTATAGGCCGTATCCTCGGCTCCCAGGTATTCGGACAGCAGGGTATCCAGACGCTTCGTGCCGTCCCATTTAAGCCCCTGCAGATACCGTTTCACATCGTTGATCCGGTTCTGGGCACTGACGATCATCAGCGCGTTGTCCAGCTTGTCCCGTCCTGTAAGGCCGTAGAACACCTCCACATAGCGGTAGAATCCGGCATCGTCCACGTCCTTCCAGCGCCGTTTTTCCTCCCTCTGGTCCCACGGCATCCGGCCCAGGACCATGCCGCAGTTTGCGAACTCGTCGGTCACGATCCGCCCCTTGAGGAGAGGATCGTTCTCCAGTACGATCACGGCATTGTTGATGGTCTTCTCGTATTTCCCGGTTCCGTCTTTCGTAAGCTGTGACAGCCACGAAAGGTCATAGTCCTGGTGGCTTTCTGATGCCGCTTCCGGGCTCTGGAAGGCCTTCTGCGCCCGTTCCAGGTTCTCCTTTGACATAAGATCCGATACCTGTCTGTCCTCCAGCGCCAGGCGGCTCATGGCCACGAAGGATGGCAGCTTGCTGACCGGCGTCCCCTCTTTGGCGTCCCCGTCCAGGTCCCCGTATTTATGGAGCCGGACCAGGTCGAATGCGTTGACCAGAAGGCCGCTGCATGGATCCGTGGCATGGTGTGAGTAGAGGAACCGGTCCCCGTCATACACGATGGCGCCGCCGGCTGTGGAGCCGCCGGTATAGGTGTACCGGCCCGGGATATCCGTCTCCTCATACATCCCCGGTATAAAGCGTTCCATGGCCTGTGTGACGCTGTATGTGCGGCAGAACGCGCCGATCACACCCCGTTTGGCCGTGGGATCCTCCTGCCTGGCCAGGCGTCTTCTGGCGGCGGAATCCTCTCCCGGCACCTGCGGCCACTGGCTTATGTCCTTCCAGTCCCCGTAGGCGGCCAGGATCCCGTCCAGGCTGCAGAAAGCCCCGTCGAAGACTGCATGCACGTACTGGCTGTCCGCACAGCAGCTCGGCCAGTACATCAGCCTGGAAGCCTCGAAGGTGGTAGGGTCACAGAATCCGATCCCGATCAGGAAGGCTAACTTCCGCGCCGCCGGCTCGTATTCATCCGCGGTGGCCGTCCGGTCAAGGGGGATGATCACCCGCAGTCTCGGGGCGTATCCCGCATGCTTTCTGGTGCTGTATACGGCTGCGGCGCACCCGAGCCCGCCGACACGTTTAAGGATGTCGTCCGTCTGCCCTGCGGCAATGTTATCCAGATCCAGGGTGACCAGGTCGCGCCCTTCCACGCAGGCTGCCTTTCGCCGGTCCCCGGTAAAGGTCCCGCCGACAAATCCGCCGACGTCCTTTAACTCGTCCTGCCGGGATTTTGGAAGGGCCAGGTACTGGTCCAGGGTCTCCATTCCCCGTACCGGGGTCTTAAGTTTATCTGTAAAATCGGACCACAGGATCTCACTTTTCGGCCAGTGCGTGGCCTTTCGGTTTCCCGCAGTGCTGATCTGCAGCATCCGGTTGTGTTCCATCCTGTTCCCTCCTTAATCTTTCATGTAGTAGCTGCTTTCAAATCCGGCCCCTTTAAGGATCAGCCCCGGGGCCCAGGGGATCGGTTCGGCCATCAGGTCGCAGATCTCCTCCACCGTCGTTTCCATCGGTGCATCGATGATCACCTCATCATGCACGTGGAATACGGTCTGGAGCCCCCGGTCGTAGATCCTCTCCAGCGTGACCGCCAGACAGTCCCTGGCGATCGCCTGCACGATATTCTCCGTCATCTTTCCTCCATAGGTGGAGGCCACTTCCCACTTTCTTGTCTGCTGGCCCACCGTGTAGTAGTGGAGGGCCTGCTTCCCGAACTGGTTTTCCTTAAGAAACGGTTTCGGGTAGTATAACTTCCGGCCGCTCGGAAGACGGACCGTGAGGAAGGACTGCCCATACAGGAGATCCCCCTCCAGCGCAAAGATCAGTCCCCGGATGGCCTGCGGCCGTGCGGTCTCCATGGCCGCAAGGGCGGCATTCTCCACCGCGTACCACAGATCCCGGATCCTGGGATTGGCCTGTCTCCACCGGGATACGATGTCCGGAAGCTCGTCCTCTGTAAGCCCCATGTTCAGGGCCCCCATGGCGATCAGGGCGGAGGTGCCGCCCTGGTATCCCAGGGCCAGTGTGGCCACCTTCCCCTTCTGCCGGAGGGAGTATTCCGGGTTTCCTTTTGCGATCCGCTCCACCGGGACGCCAAACATCTGCGCCGCTGTCGCCTCGTAGATCTTTCCGTGTGTGGCAAATACCTCATTGACCCACTGTTCGCCGGCCAGCCAGGCGATCACCCGGGCCTCGATGGCGGAAAAGTCCGATACCACGAATTTATTTCCCTCAGAAGGGATGAATGCGGTCCGGATCAGCTGGGAAAGCGTGTCCGGGACATTTCCGTACAGCAGCTTCAGTCCGGCATAATTTTTATCCTTTACCAGATCCCTTGCATAGTCCAGGGTCTTCAGATAGTTCCGGGGGAGGTTCTGCATCTGCACCATCCGGCCGGCCCACCTGCCTGTCCGGTTGGCCCCGTAATACTGGGTAAGACCCCTCACGCGGTCCCCCTCGCCTTTTGCCGTATCCATGGCCACATACTTTTTGATGGAGGTCTTCCCGAGCTGCTGCCGGATCTCCAGCATCCGCCGCACATCCTCCGGATAGTCCTCCCTGTGGTCCAGGGCGTCCGCCACGGTCGCCTTCTGGATATCCTGGAACCGTTCTCTCCCGCACTGTGTGTTCAGCCACGGCACCAGCTGGGCCCCGCTGTTGGGATTTCCCAGGCCGGTGATCCGGACCGCCTCCTCTGTCAGCTCCTGCGTGCTGACTGCATCGATGTACAGGGCCCCTTCGATCAGTTCCGTGTCCACACGGACCCCGAACGCATTCATGAGGACATCCATCTGCCATTGCTTCTGCTCCGCCTCCGGCATCGGAAACTGCTCCAGACGGTTTAAGATCGCCCGTTCTGTCACAACATCCTGCCTGTTATATTCCTTGAAAAGCTCCCACTTCTCTTTTGCATGCCACGGCTGGTTCCAGGTACGGTTCCCGTTGGTCTTTGTTGGCCTGCAGGGGACACAGAAATACCGGATCAGCGCCTTTCCGGCAGCCAGCTTCTGCTTGTCCTGGGGAAGGCCGATGGCTTTTCCGGTCGCGTCCAGTCCGGCCGTGTATCCGCAGTACAGACCATGGGCCATGGTACAGCGCCACTGCTCCAGCGGGGTCTGGTACCCGGCCCGGTTCAGGCAGTACCACTCAAACGCCGCGTTATACGCATGTTTCGTGACATCCGGATCAGCAAGCATCCGGACCGCATGTTCCGGGATCTCCTCCCCCTGGGCAAGATCGACGACCTCCACCGGATTCCCGTCTTCCTGGAAGGCAAACAGGAGGATGCGGAAATCGGGGGACTGGGCGTATTTATACAGTCCTGCCTTCCCGATGTCCACGCTGCTTCTTGTTTCGATATCGATGCTGAGATGTTTCATGGTTTCCTCCTGTCAGTATGGGGGATATCCCCATACTGTCCTCTTAATAAGGCATCCCTGTGATGGGATTGATCCCGCCGCCCTGGGGTCCCCACGGTAACGGATTTGCATTCTGTACGGGTGCCTGCGGCTGCGGGACCCCGAAGGCCTGTGCCGCGGTCGGAGCACTTCCTCCCAGGGGTTCTCCGTCACGCAGCTTCTGTACCGGTCCCAGGCCGCAACCGATCCCCTTTTTACCACCGAATGCATAAGGGAAGAAGGTAACGTTCACGCGGCCGTAGATCCCGCTGTAAATCTCGGACTGGTTGATAATCGGATTCCCCATTTTATCCACGATCTCCGGGGGATAGTCCGCCTTGGCGTTGGCCGTGAATACCCAGTGCCCTTTGCACTCCGGGCCGAAAGCCATCCCATCGGAAGGCCGTACCCCGTCTCCGTCATATACCGGAGTCGGGACGAGCGGGGGACACACGCCTCCCCACTTGTCTGCGGTCCCTTTCCTCTTTGCCTCTTCGATGGCTGCCTGGATGCGGCCCATCGTATCCGTATCTGTCTTCGGCACGAGGATCGTGCAGCTGTATCTTTCCTCTGCTCCCTGCATGGCTGCGTAGGGCTTAAACAGATGGACATAACTCAGTCTTACTTCTCCGGTTGTCACGTTTGTCAGTTCATTCATGTTATTTTTCCTCCTTGAACGCCTCTCCGGCGGTTATTTTATTTGTAATGGCCGGACGCTTGTCCGACTCTTCCACCAGTGCTGGTTTTCCCGGCTTCTTCACAACATAATCTTTGGCCAGGACCCCGAATTCTTTTTTCCCGATGACCTTTTCTGCCTGGGCAACGGACAGGGGTCTTCTCTCCCAGAGAAGTTCCGCCTCTACTCCTGCGGTCTCCAGTCCCCTGAAGGCCTTATCGAGATCCGTCCATTCCCGGGATCCGCGCCCTTCCACAGCCTTCCAGCCCGGTACATCTTTTCCGGCCAGGCACTGGGCCAGCGCACAGTCCTGGAGGTCCGCAATCCATCTGGCCACGTCCTCTCCCTGTTTTAAAAACTTTCCCATCTCCTCGTTGCTGATCAACGGCGGTTTCTTCCCGACCGGGCCAAAGGCCAGCTCCACGTTCTTTTCTGCCCTGGCACGGCAGGTCGCTTTTGCGCGGCAGAACCGGCAGTTATCCTTTGACGGGCGGTAATCCCCTTCCCCCTCGATGGCGAGGGCCGCCCGCTGTTTCACCCGGCGCCCGAATGCCAGGAGCTCGGTCAGGGAGCACCCCCATTCCGATGGCTCATCGCTGATCCTGGGCTGCACGATATGGAGTTCGATCCTCTCGATAGGATACAGGATCTTATAGGCCTCGTAGGCCCCCAGGGCATACAGGGAGAGCTGCGGGTTCCCTTCCGCGGATACAGGGACCCCTTTGCCGTACTTGAAGTCGATGATGTGCAGGACCCCGCCGCCGATCAGGATGCAGTCTGCGGTTCCCCCGGCCGGATCCTCCTCCGGGAGACTCGGGATATACATATCAAGATCGATATGCTTCTCTACCATCGCGCTGGGCGTGTTTTCAAATCCAAGAGACAGGGACTTTACATAATCCAGATATGTATCCGTGTAGCCCTGCATCTCATCCTTCCACAGCGGATCCCTTTTCAGCGCGTTCACCGCCCGGGTAAACTTTGTTTTTCCAAAATCTGCGGCCTGGAAGAAATTCCGCAGTTTTAACTCCGCCAGTTCATGGGCCAGGGTCCCCTCTGCGGCCGCGTCTGACCCCTGGTCCGGAAACTGGCGCTCCAGCACGGCGCTGGGGGTGCAGGCCAGCCATCTGTGTGCCCCGGAGGGGCTTAACATGGAGTGTGCCATCAGATCTGAGCCCCCAATCCGCGTAACGCTGTGGCAAACGCCCCGTACTGCTCCGGACGGAGATCGGGGATCGACACAACGCCGAACTGCCCGAGAAGGGAGATCAGATCCGGCTGTCTCCCAGAGTCCATAAGGGACATGGCCGCGCGTGCCAGGTCATCCGGCTTGTAGGATACCTGTGTGGTCGGTACCGGCGCAGCGGGTGCTGCGGGTGCTACGGGTGCTGTGGGTGCGGCAGGCGCGGCAGGTGCTGTGGGTGCGGCAGGTGCTGTGGGCATCTTCTGTACTGGTGTCTGCTGATCCGGTTCTTCCGTTGCGGCCCGGAGATCCACAGAGGAACCAGTGTCTCCCACCAGAACCTTTTCGGTAAATGCCTTTAATTCGTTGAGACTGTTAAATGTTACTGTGATCTGCATGATATATCCTCCTTAAAATTTAACCTTCGGGAGCTCGTTCCGGAGCAGTTCCAGCTCGTCCTCCGTCAGGGTGATCCCTTTTGTCATCCGCGACCGGTCCTCATTCCACCGCCGCAGGTCGTATTTGGGGGCGTTATCCCCCCATTTGATCAGATTCAGTTCCAGGTGGTACCCTCTCTCCTCCGGAAATTCAAGGAGGGTGTCCAGAATCTCGCACTTCATGTCTCCCGCCATCGCCTATTCCTCCTTAGTGGCTTCCAGGATCTGCTTCAGCACCTCTGGTCGCCGACATTCGCCTCGATCTCCTGGCCCATCAGCTCCAGTGTTTTTCCCGAAAATGCGGCCAGCGCTTCCAGCTGGTCCAGGGGAGAATGGTTTTTCTGTGACGCCTTGACCTGGGAAAAGCACGTATCCGCCAGGATTTGGGGGAATCGGAGAGTATTAAGCGTCCCTTTCAGCGCCTCCATCACCTCAACTTCATCCGGCTTATTTGTGATCACTACGCAGCTTACTGCGTCGCCAGTAAACACCTCTGTTCCCCCGTCAAACTCGATCGTTACTTTTACCATCTTGATTTCCTCCTGTTTTTGCCCTACAATAAGGGTGTGTGAATTTTTTACCTGGATCCCCTGGAAGTTGCCGCTTCCGGGGATTCTTTTTCTTCCAGGCCATCGAAGTACTCATAGAGTGCAGAGTGGATGGCATGTGCCATGGTGTAATCCTCTGGACGTCCCAGGGACCGAAGCCACCGGTTATGTTTGTCCACCCGGGCTTTCAGCTCCCGGGCCTGCCAGTCCTCCAGGTAAATGATCGCTCCTGCGAAGTCACTTTCCGGGAAATTGATCTTTACTGCCACGCTTCCGTCCTTCATGTCTGCACCTCCCTGCCTATAATAAAACTGTCACTGCTGCCAGCCCGACTCCGAATCCGGCTCCGGCCAGGATCCCTGTGCCGATCAGCTCACCTTCGGCCATCAGCAGCCGGATCAGATCTCTCATGGTCCGGCGCCAGGTCCTTCTCCGGCGGCGTACCCGCCCCACCGGTATGTACTGGATCTCTTTGTCCATCGTCCTCACCTCCGTTAAATCTCGATTCTCCTGGTCTTACCGTTTCCCCGATGTACCAGACACATCTGGCTTCCGGATTCCCACAGGACCAGCCAGTCCCTGGCCATCAGCCCGGCCTTTGCGATCAGCATCGCCTGCTCATCGGTCGGCCGCTTTGGTCTTCTTTTCATCGTCCTCACCTCCCTGTGCTTGTCCATCTGGCCCGCCGTTAAGCGGGAGGACGTACTCTGACATCACCAAACTGTTCCAGCGGCTTACGGCGCATCATGTTGGAGATCCTTTTCCTCTCTTCTGCCGGAAGGGCCGAGAACTTTACTTCTCCACCTTCTGTTTTGATGATATTGGTGTATGTAATGGTCAAATCGCCTCACCTCCTGGTTGATACTATGCAAGGATGGTTGTACTTGTTGCCCTACTTCATCAGCTCCTCGATGGTCACACTGGAAAACTCTCCTACTTGTCTTCTTTTGTATTCTCCTTTATACTTTTCTCACAGACATTTCCACACCAAGCAAAAAGGAGAGAACCGCATGCCTGATATCAAGTCGTTTCTTGTTTCCCCTCCGGATGATCCGGCAATCAATCATCCTGAAATTCTAGATGCTGAAAAACTTTTGTCTCAGCCTATGCCTTTTTCTGAACCGGAGAGGCAACTGTCCAAAGAAGAGATGGAAACACTTCATGAAGCCATGCTTCCAGATTCTACGCGTCTCATTGAACATTTTAGCCCCAAGTTTGAAGCACAAAACGCAGCCTTAATACAGCAGGTCGAAGCTATTGATAAGATTGCACAATCAGCAGCCCTTCATGCTGATCAGGCCATCAAGCAAACCAATACCTCCAAAGAAAATCTCGCCTTATTTAAGGAACAAGTTGAGTCTCTATTCTCTATAGCTCAGGATGCAAAATCACAGGCTGTTTCTGCTCGCAAAGAACTTGACATTTTAAAACAACAGCTTGATTTTGCCAGGTCAGAAGCTGAAAGTGCCAAGAAAGACGCGCTTTTTGCAAAAATCACTTCTATACTGGCAATTATCATCAGTATTGTGATACCGATACTAACTCAATGATGAAGCGAATAACACTGATTGTTAAAGCCGCCAGAGAAAACCATTCTGCCTGACGGCTTTGTTTTCTGGCTTCTTGTACGTCTGCAATTACCTGTCCGACTTCCTCTGATATTTTTTCCATTTCTTCGCGGTTCACATTCATCGCTCTTCTCTCACCTCCCTACTCCGTATCATCGTTTTAAGGAGTTTGGGATCACAATAAATTTACGGTTTTATCGTAATCCAAAGGTAAAAAAATGAGCCGCTCATACGGCACTCCATATACCTCCTCAATTTTTCGTAAAACAGGGATATCTGGATAACTTTTTCCTCTTTCGTAGTTTCCAAGGGTGTCTACGCTAATTCCAATCCGCTTAGCAGCCTCTTCTTGAGTAAGTTTTTTCATTTCTCTGGCAGTTTTCAACGTAAACTGCGATTTTATAATTTGCAATTTAAAAACCTCCTTTCGTTTTATAGCACTAATATAATACGGTTTAATCGTAGTGTCAACGGTTTTTTCGTATTTTTTTAAGTTTATCTTGATTTTTTTACGGAATAATCATATAATCTTCATAAAAGGAGGCATCAAACAATGAGCGGACTTGGAAATAAAGAAATTATGGCAAAAAACATTCAATACTATATGGATAAATATGGGAAAAGTCGTCAGGATATGTGCGAAGCGTTAGGGGTTAAATATACTACCTTCACGGATTGGGTTAAAGGAAATTCATACCCCCGAATTGATAAAATAGAGCTTATGGCAAATTATTTTGGAATCTCGAAAGCAGATTTGGTCGAAGACCACAATGATCATCAAGATGACCACTACTACTTAAACGACGAGACCCGCCAGATCGCTCAGGAGGCCTTTGAAAACCCGGAGCTCCGCACGCTCTTTAAGGTGGCCAGAGACATCCCGCCGGAACGCCTGCGGGCCCATATCGAATTCATGAAGTCTCTAAAAGAACAGGAACGCGGAAACAATGACGAGGGGTGCTGATAAATTGAATAATCCATTACTTACCGAAGCCATTGGTGTTTATTTTATAGATATGGATACTTCTGTCCATGAAGAAGTCCACTTAAATGAAGATAACAGTTTTACAATATTTATCAACTCAAAATTAAATGCTGAAGCCCAGATGCTGGCTTACCAGCATGCCATTGAGCATATTATGAATGACGACTTCAGTAAAGACAACGCTGACGATATAGAAAATGCAATGTAGCAGAAAGGAAATGTTTATTATGATGTACCCATACATGACCTTAAACGATGACACAGAGATCACCCACTCTGAAATGAAGCCGGACGGACGCGTTAAAGTGTATTTTGAGACCCCGGATGACAATGGCGGCTTCCGGAACGCTACCTGCTATCTTCCGGACTACACCTGGGAAAATATATCCGGCTACTCAGTTCTGGAAATGGAATATTTTAAGCACCTCCTTCGGAACAATGCCCACCTGATCATAGAATTTTCGCAGGAGGGAGGATTTGAAAATGCCTCAAATATTTAAGATCGGCTCCTATACTGTTTACTTCTGGTCCAACGAAGGAAAACCTCTTGAACCGATCCATGTCCATATTGCAGAAGGACGCGCGACTGCTGCCGGAACTAAAGTATGGATCACCAGTACCGGGAAAACTCTCCTCGCAAAAAATTCCGCAGACCTTCCGTTTAAGGTTTTACGGAGTATCATGAGAATGATTGAGGCCAACAGTGATGAGATTATTCAGCAGTGGGTCGAACATTTCGGCGAAATCACCTATTACTGTTAGTACTGCCGGTTCCTTTCGGCTCACCTGGTCCCACTGCAGGGGCACCACCTTGACAATATAATATACTTACCCGGGCAGCCGGGGGACGTGCTCCCATCCCGTTCCGAGTCTTGCGGAAAGGGGTGGTGCCTTATGAGTACATACGAAGAATTCCAGATCATCCTGGGCGTTGCCATGTTGATCGTAGCCATTCTGAACTATACCCATAAAAAATAGCCGTCCTGCCCTGGAAAGCTGACGACTATTTTTTAATCTGATGTTCACCGGGACGGGTGAGGTGCATTCACCCACCGACTGTCTTGTTAAGTATATTATATGTCATCTGGACCTTTTTGTCAAATGAGAAAACCGCCCCTGCCCCGCCGCAGAGGCCGCGCCTTGACAATATAATATACTTACCCGGGCAGCCGGGAGGGCGTGCATGCCATCCGTCCTGAGTCTTGACAGGAAAGATGATGCTTATGAGTACATATGAGGAATTCATGGTAATTCTGGCAACAGCCAGCTTGATCGTAGCAATTCTGAATCTGAAAAATAAGTAAGCCGCCCTGCTCCTTGGCCGGATGGGCGACTTACTAAAGTTGTTATAATCGCCAGGGCGAGGAGCCTTAACCTCCCTTACTGGCTGTCTTGTTAAGTATATTATATGTCACCCGGACCTTTTTGTCAAACAGGAAAACCGCCCGGTGTTACCAGCACCAGACGGCTTCCATAGATTTCTCTTGCCAGGTCGCACCCGGAAAGATATATCAGATTAACCACCTGGATTATATCATCTCCGGAGCGCTCTGGCAAGGGGCGTATTTTTTATACCCAACACCCATACAATCTATACGAGGAGATGATGTAATGACAAGCACTACTGCCCTTAAGGTCGGCGCCGCCTATATCCGGGTCAGCACTGACGGCCAGATGGACCTGAGCCCTGAGTCCCAGCTGGAGTCCATTGTCCAGTATGCCAAGAGCAGCCGGATCGTGATCCCGAAAGAATACATCTTTATGGAATCCGAGGGACGGAGCGGGAAGAAGGCCGACAACCGGCCGGAATTCCAGCGGATGATCGCCACTGCCAAGACCACCCCAAAGCCCTTTGACTGTATCCTGGTCTGGAAATTTTCCAGATTTGCCAGGAACCAGGATGAAAGCACCTTCTACAAGGGAATGCTGCGGAAAAAGCTGGGCATCGATGTGATCAGCATCTCGGAACCGGTCCTGGATGGTATGTACGGCCGTCTGATTGAAATGATCATCGAATGGCAGGATGAGTTTTACTCTTACAATCTGGCCCAGGATGTCACCCGCGGCATGAAGACCAAGGCCCAGAACGGAGGGTACCAGTGCCGCCCGCCCCTGGGATACCGGATCCCGTACCACAATGCGACCCCGGAAATCGTTCCGGAGGAGGCAGAAATTGTCCGGATGATCTTTGACCGGTATGTAAACCACAAGATGAGCATCTTTGCCCTAACCCGGTATCTGAATAGCCTCGGCCTTAAAACCAGCCAGGGAAAGCCCTTTGAAAAAAGGTCCCTGGAATATATCCTCCAGAATCCTGCCTATGCCGGGATCGTCCGGTGGAACAGGACCTGCAACGAGACCAATGAGATCCGGGACCGGTCTGAGTGGATCGTGACCAAGGGGACCCACCCGGCGATCATATCCGAGGAGCTGTATAACCAGGCGATGCTCCGGTTCGAGTCCGAGTACCGGCCGAAAAACGCAAAACCGGCCGAAGTGACAAAGCACTGGCTCTCCGGTATGCTCAAATGCTCTGCCTGCGGCCGTACTCTCTCCTCCTGTGTACGTCACACGAAGTCCGGAGACCATTATTCTTTCCAGTGCTATGGCTATCTGAAAGGCAAATGCCGGGCCAGCCACTATGTCACTGAAAAAGATATCGCCGCGGCGGTATTGAACGCCCTACAGGAGGTCCTGGAGGCCGGAACCGTCGATTATGAGGTTAAGTCCGTGGTAAAAGCTGAGGACAGCCATGAAATGGAACTGCTGAAAAATATGGTAGACCGGCTGGAACTGAAGGAGAAGCGGGCGAAGGCAGCCTATATGGACGGGATCGACTCCCTGGAGGAGTACAAGCAGAATAAACTCCTGATCCAGAAGGAGCGGGAGACCCTGGCCGAATCCTTAAAGCAGCTGGAAGCGGCCGGGCCGGAAGAGAACGCAGACAGCGGCAGCCAGGAACGGCAGATGCTGGATCACATCCGGTCCGTTACCGACATACTGCGGTCTGATCGCTTTTCTGCTCTCCAGAAAAATGTCGCTCTCCGCAGCATCGTAGACCGGATCGTTTTCCACAAAGATACCATGCACATCGATGTTTTCTATTATTTAAAAGAACAGAGCCGGGAGCAGGATCCCCGCAACCCCGCATAAAACCTAGCTTTTTTGATGTGTATACGCAAAAGCAAAAAGGTCATCCACCCCGGACACGTCACCTGTCTCCCATCGCAGTACTGGGTCAGGATCGGCTGCTTCACCTCCGGCCTGGACAGATAATTGTCAAAAATATCATCCACCACAACAGAAATGGATTCATAGATGTTGCGGCCATAGATCCATTTATGGTCATAGGCGGTGGACGAGGTAATGGTAAAATCGTATCCCTGGTTCCTGTACCATTCCGTGTATACACGATTCAGGGTAAAGGACATGATGGCCAGCACATTGGCTATTATGGATGATTTTGGCCAGGTGGCATAGATCTCACTGGACGCTACATTTTTAATATAATCCCTGTATGGAACGTAATAGTCGGGGGCCGATGCGTTGGTGGGGACACCGTCATGGACGATCACCGTCTGGGGGACCACTACCCGGGAAAGGACGATCTCACCGCTTCCGGTCACAGGCTTGATCTCACCCTCTGCGATCTTAGGCGGATAATTTCCGTATAAAGTGTGATCGGGGATCGTAATATCCTCTTCTCCTCCAAGATCCGCCGCCGGGATCATCCTGGCCGGCTGGATCGCTGTGGCGTCTGCCAGGATCTCTGTTCCGGAGATCACCAGAGGTTCGTATCCCGGCGCTGTGATGCGGATCGTATATTCTGCGTAAGGCCTCTCCCCGGACGGAGCCAGGCTAAGCTCCGCCGGAGGGGCTTCCAGAGCCACATTTTCTGTCTGGCCGGAGCTGTCTGTCCTCACTTCCTCCAGAATCTCCTCCGGCGTCTCTGTCTTTGATATGGAGATGCTGGCATCTGTGACCGGAAAATTATTTGTATCTGAAACCACATCTACCTGCAGATAACCTTGTGCCATGTCTGCCTCATAATAAAGAATGTTAGGATAGCATATGCGCCAGGACGGATGGAGTTTCCCTGTCAAATAGAAAGAATCATTCAAAAAAACAAAAAAATTTCAAAAAAGGGCTTGTGTAAATGATCCTTTTGTGGTAGTATATAGGCACTGGGGCATTAGCGCAGTTGGGAGCGCGTTTGAATGGCATTCAAAAGGTCGTGGGTTCGAATCCCATATGCTCCACTTTTTCTTTTTTGCAGATATGGTTCATCGGTAGAACGCTAGCTTCCCAAGCTGGAAAGGCGGGTTCGACTCCCGTTATCTGCTGTATCAGACCTCTTATAGTTGTTGAAAGATCCAATAACTATAAGGGGTTTTTTCATCTGTTCTTCCCAGCCCGTCTCCCATCCTGGGTTTCTCTGTAACTTCCAGCCCATAAAAAGGCCTCCCGCTGCACCATACAGCGAAAGGCCTTTTTTCATATCGGGGGTGATTTCCAGTCTTATTTTTTGAATTTTGTCAGGGATACTACGAGGGCTGTACAGCCAACGAGACCGATGACGTTGGGAAGAACCATGAGCTGGTTGAACATATCGGACAGAGCCCATACCAGATCAGAAGAGGTGGTGGTTCCCAGGAAGATAAAGATCAGAGAGATGATCGTATAAACGGTCACGCCCTTCTTGCCAAACAGGTACTCCGTATTTACCTTACCGAACATATTCCAGCTGAGGATCGTGGAGAACGCGAAGAAGAACAGAGCGACTGCCACGAATTTCGCACCCAGATCCGCACCAAACACAACGCCGAAGGCGGTCTGGGCCAGGTTCGTGTTGTTAAGCACATTTACGATCTCTCCGGTGTAGCCTGCTGCTAAGGGGCCATCGGGAGTGTAAAGCGTACAGATCACGATCAGAGAGTTTAAGGTAAGAACTACGAAGGTATCGATGAAAACACCGATCATAGCCACACAGCCCTGCTCGTGGGGCTCTTTTACGTTTGCCTGTGCATGAGCATGAGGTGTGGAACCCATACCAGCCTCATTGGAGAACAGGCCGCGCTTTGCACCCTGGCTGATGGCTGCCTTTAATGCAGTACCAAAAGCACCGCCGACGATGGCCTGGGGCTGGAAGGCATATTTGAAGATCATCCCAAAAGTTGCCGGAACATACTGGATCCTTGCGATCAGGACAACAACGCCGCCCAGAAGGAATACAGCTGCCATGATGGGAACCAGCTTCTCCGTAACGGAAGCAAGACGCTGAACGCCGCCAACGAAAATAAATCCACATACTGCTACTAAAATGATACCAACGATCCAGGACGGAACACCAAAGGCTGTGCTGAAAGTAGAGCCGATGGAGTTGGACTGTACCATACAGCCGGTAAAGCCCAGAGCCAGGATGATGGCAATGGCGAAGAAGGCTGCCAGGAATTTTCCAAGGCTGCCCTGGAAAGCAGTGCGGATGTAGTAAACAGGTCCGCCAAGATACTGACCGTCTTCATTTTTCACACGTGTCTTCTGGGCTAAAACTGCCTCGGCATAAATGGTCGCCATACCGAAAAACGCGATGATCCACATCCAGAAAATAGCTCCAGGACCGCCGGTCAGGATCGCACCAGAGGCGCCGACGATATTACCGGTACCAACCTGGGCAGCGATGGCTGTGGCCAGCGCCTGGAAGGAGCTCATTCCGCTCTCATGCTTCTTGCCGCTTAAAGTCAGGTTTCCGAATACCCGCTTCATACCTTCTCCAAAGCAGCGTACCTGAACGAATTTCGTCTTGAAGCTGAAGTACAGGCCGGCTCCCATAAGAAGGAATACCAGGATATAGTCAGACAGATATCCATTAATGGTATTCACGATAGGCAGTAAGGTGTCAGTTAATGCTTGCATAGTATTTCCTCCTATTATTGCATAATGTGATCCCGGCAGGAGCCGGAATCCTTACAGCTTTGCTGGTCTGGAGTTCCAGACCATAGGGGACATATGTATACAATAAAATCTTAAAATCTCCCCCTGCGGAATGCATATTCCGGCGTCTGGATCACCAGGCAGCCTTCCGTATCCTACCCCTCGGATACCTTTTTTCTATGTATCTGCATTTCCGTATAGATTTTATCGATTACATATTTAATATACCATGTTGCACAAATGATGTCAATTTATTACCATCTGTTTTTATTGGTTTTTCTTTATTATTTTTACTTCATCTTTAATTTTTTTATATTTTTTTAACATATTTGACTGCAAAATTCACGGATGCCATGGCATCTTTGCAATACGCGTCGGCGCCGATGGAATTGGCATACTCCTCTGTGAGTACCGCGCCGCCCACCATGATTTTAGCCCAGGGTGCCTTTTCCCTTAAAAGCCGGATGGTCCTCTCCATGGCAGGGACCGTGGTTGTCATAAGGGCGCTCAGCCCCACCACAGGGACATGGCCTTCCACAGCGGCGGCGGCAATGATCTCCGGCGGCACGTCTCTCCCCAGATCCATCACCTGGAACCCATAATTTTCCAGCAGGACCTTTACGATGTTTTTTCCGATATCGTGGATATCTCCCTTGACTGTGGCCAGGATCACCGCGCCCCGATTCTCCCGCTCCACTCCGTCTTTTGTCATCTTTTCCTTCATGATACCAAAGGCAGCCCGGGCAGCTTCAGCGCTCATTAAAAGCTGCGGAAGGAACACAGTTCCGGCCTCAAAGCCCTTTCCCACCTCGTCCAGGGCCGGGATCATCTCCCGGTTTATTACGGTCAGGGCATCTGCTGAAAGGAGGGCATTCCGGGCTGCCGTTTCAGCCGCCTGGATCATCCCCTTCTTTATGCTGCGCTTTAAAGGAGTCTCTGCCGGATCTCCTTCCAGCGCTGCCGGACCATAGGGACCTCCGGAACTTTCAGTTTCCCCAGTTCCCTGAGATCCGTTTTTCCGGATTCCAGCCGCCGCTTCCTTCCGGGCCTCCTGTTCTGCCTTCCTGGCCGCCTCCTCCTGCCCGTATTTTTCCACGTAGCCAGAGCAGTTCTCATCCATCCCATGGAGGACCAGAAAGCTCTTATAAGCGGCCGCCATGGCCGGGAGGCCAGGATTGATGATCGCCGCAGACAGGCCGTTTTCCAGCGCCAGCAGAAAGAACGCAGAATTGATATGCTCTCGCATGGGAAGGCCAAAGGATATGTTGGACACGCCCAGCACGGTTTTTCCTCCCAGCTCCTCCTTGACCCGTTTTACAGTCTCCAGGGTGGTCATGGCCCCGTTCTTATCCGAGCTCACAGCCATGCACAAGGCATCCACCAGGATATCCTTCTTCTCAATACCGTAGGAGGCCGCCGTCTCGTAAATCTTTTTCGCCACTGCAAGCCTTCCGGCCGCCGTTTCCGGGATCCCGTTTTCATCCAGGCACAGGGCCACCACCACGCCTCCGTACTTCCGCACCAGCGGGAACACCGCCTCCATGACCTCCTTCTTTCCGTTGACAGAGTTGACCATAGGCTTTCCGTTATAGATCCGCATGGCCTGTTCCATGGCCTTTACGTCTGAGGTATCGATCTGCAGCGGCAGATCTGTTACGCTCTGGAGCTCTCTTACGGTCTCTGTCATCACTGCCGTCTCATCGAGGCCGGGAAGTCCCACGTTCACGTCCAGGATATCCGCCCCATTCTCCTCCTGGGAGGCGGCCATGTTCAGGATATACGCCATATCCCGGTCCTTCAGGGCCTGCTTAAGCCTGGGTTTTCCCGTGGGGTTGATCCGCTCTCCGATGATCACAGGCCTTTCGCCCAGGATCACCGCCTGCCCGTAAGAGGAGACCACCGTCCGGTCCTTTTTTTCCACCGGAAGCAGAGGAAGCGGACCGCAGACCTCTCTAAGTCTCCGGATATGCTCCGGCGTGGTCCCGCAGCAGCCGCCAAGGACCGAAACTCCGCATTCCGCCATGGCCTTCATGGCCTGGGCAAAGCCGCAGGCATCGATGTCATACACGGTCCGCCCGTTCTCGCTCCTGGGAAGGCCGGCATTGGGATTTACCATCAAAGGAAGGGATGAGACGCTCCTTAAATGCTTCATGAACGGCAGCAGCTGGACCGGGCCCAGACCACAGTTCAGGCCTATGACGTCCGCTCCCAGCCCCTCCAGGAGGGCGGCCGCCGTTTCCACCGTTCCTCCCGTGAGCATTTTCCCCTTTTCGTCCAGAGTCACTGTGGCGAACACCGGAAGGGATGAGACCTCCTTGGCTGCCAGCACCGCTGCCTTTAACTCATAGCTGTCTCCCATGGTCTCAATGACGATCAGATCGGCTCCTGCCCGGACTCCGGCCTCCACCACCTCTTTATACGCCTTACACGCATCCTCGAAATCCAGATCCCCGCAGGGGGCCAGAAGCCGCCCCGTGGGCCCCAGATCCAGGGCCGCATATCCATGCCCGGCCTCCTTTACAGCCTCCTTTGCCAGGGAAACGCCCGCCGTTACAATGGATCCCAGGCTGTATCCTTCGTCTTTCTTATATTTGAACCCGTTGGCCCCAAAGGTATTGGCTGTCACCACATCGGCCCCGGCCCTTAAGTATTCCAGGTGGATCTCCTTCACGGCCTCCGGATGAGAAAGGTTCCATGTCTCCGGCAGCTCTCCCGGCAGAAGTCCCCACTCCTGGAGCATGCTCCCCATGCCTCCGTCAAAAAAGATCCGCTTCCGCTTCAGTTCATCCCTGATATCCATCTGTCTTTACGTCTCCCTTCCCTGTCCCAGGCTCCTCCTGTACGGACAGTCCTTTTTTTCACATGCCTCGCACCCTTCTGTCCGGCAGAAGCCCTTTACCGGACTGATCCCGATCACCGCCGTCACGGATTTGGACGGCATCATAAGGCCTCCCTCTGTCAGAGTGATCCCCAGGCGCTTCCCGGCCTCCAGCCCTCCCAGAAGGTCCTTCTGGACGCTTAACGGGAAATCTCCGTAGCCCGGAGAAAATCTTGGCCGCAGGTAAAGCCCCTTTTCCTCATATTCCTTTCGCCAGGACTCAAAATTCCTGTCACAGACCTCCTCGATCAGAGCCGCTGCTGCCGCCTGCATGACCACAGCCCTGGCCATAAAAAGCTTCCCGTACTTAAGGAGCAGACGGTCCACTCCCGTCCCCAGGGTCGCCGCCATCACAAGAACCCGGGCGCAGCCGCCCAGGTTCTTTAAAAGACTTCTGCTGGAGGTCTGGAAACAGCCGCAGTCCAGGCTCCCGTCCCGCACCGTCACCGGAAACTCCCGTACACAAATCCGCTCTTCTGATACCCGCAGGAGCTCTTTTATACATTCCTCTGCCAGTTCTCCTGTTTCCTCATCCGGGATCCGGTTCCCATATCCCAGATACCGGAACACCTCGCTCCTGCGGACCCTGTCCTCCATCATACCAGGATCTCCGATAAGCTGCTCTTGATCTGCTCCGCCACATCCGGCTTGTTCATGGAATAGATATGGATGGCATGGATCCCGTTGGCCACCAGATCGATGATCTGGGATACGGCATAGGCGACGCCCGCCTGCTTCATGGCCGCCGGATCGTCCCCGAACCTGTCTAACAGCATTTTAAAACGGGTGGGAAGGACCGTTCCGGACATGCTGAGGATCCGTTTCATCTGCTTTGCGTTTGTTACCGGCATGATCCCGGCCACCACCGGCACGGCGATCCCAGCCTCCCGGATCCTGTAAAGGAAGTTGTAGAACAGATCGTTGTCAAAAAACATCTGGGTCGTCAGGAAGCTGCAGCCTGCGTCCACCTTTTCCTTCAGATACCGGATGTCCTCTGCTTTATTCTTCGATTCGGGATGGCCCTCTGGATAGCAGGCGCCGCCGATGCAGAAATCTCCCATGGCCGCCAGCTCTGCCGCCAGGTCACTGGCGTGGCTGTAATCCTTTTCCACATGACCGTCCGAAGGGATATCCCCCCGGAGCGCCAGGATGTTTTCGATCCCGTTTTCCCTGAGCCGTTCCACCACGCCCATCACATGCTCCCTGGTGGAGGAAACACAGGTCAGATGGGCCATGGACGTGACTCCGTATTTTTTCGCCAGGCAGGCCGCCAGGTCCGCCGTATACTGGCTGGTGCCGCCGCCGGCCCCATAGGTGACGCTCATAAACGACGGGGAAAGCCTGGCGATCTCCACCGCCGCCTGCTCCACGGTCTCATATGCGCTCTCTTTTTTGGGAGGGAACACTTCAAAGGAAAGAACTGGTTTTTCCTGGGATAAGATTTCTGTGATCTTCATATCTTCTGCCTGCCTTTAGTCATTTTCTGTAATGAAGGTATGCTATCACAAAAATGCGTCCCTGTCTAATATAGAAAAAATACGTCTTGTTAAAGGTTTTTCCTATATCAAGTTGTTCTATACCAGGACCTTCTCCAGCTCCTCCAGATATTTCTGCCCCAGGGGACTTAAGGCTGCCCCCTTCCGTTTCAGATATCCGATGGTCATGGTCTCCTCCCCTTCCAGAAGGACCGCACAGTAATCGGAGCCGTTGAGCTCCTCACAGATGATGCCGGAGCAAAGGGTATAGCCGCAGAGACCCACCATCAGGTTTAAAATGGTGGCCCGGTCGCTGACCTTAATGGAGCGTTTGTAATCATAGGTACTGAGGACCTCCTCCGCAAAATAGAAGGAATTATACTGGCCCTGCTCAAAGGAAAGGCAGGGATATGGCTCCAGGTCCTCCATGGAGATCCTCGTTCTCCCAGCCAGGGGATGGCCCTTCCACATATATACATATACGCCGCAGTCCATCAGCAGCTCAAATTCCAGATCCATGGTGGAAAACAGCTTATAAAGCACCCGCTTATTGAATTCATTGACATAAAGGATCCCGATCTCGCTCCGGAAGTTTTTCACATCCTCGATCACTTCATAGGTGGTGGTCTCCCGCACTGCAAACTCGTATTCCTCCATGCCAAACTGCTTCACCATCCCGATGAAGGCACTGACCGCAAAGGTATAATGCTGCATGCTGACGGCAAATTTCTTCTTCACGTCCTTCTTTTCCACGTACCGGGACTCCATCAGCTCATACTGCTCTGTCACCTGCCTTGCGTATCCCAGGAACTCTTTGCCCTCCTCTGTCAGGATCACGCCCCTGTTATTTCTTAAAAATATCTCGATCCCGATCTCCTTTTCCAGCTCTCTGAGGGCCTGGGACAGACTGGGCTGGGAAATAAAGAGCTTTTTTGCCGCCTCGTTCATGGAGCCTGTGTCGGCGGCGGCGATCACATAGCGAAGCTGGGTCAGAGTCATAGTACACCTCCTGTTTTTCCTCCTATGATACACGAAAATCCATGGAAAAAAAAGAGAATTGTTGGAAATTGGCAGAAAGTATGGTATGATAGGGATACTATATCAAAAAGGGAGGCAAAATTATGAGCAAAGTCATATCCATCAGCCGGGAATTCGGCAGCGGCGGACGGGAGATCGGCTACCGCCTTGCAAAAAAGCTGGGGATTCCTTTTTATGATAAAGAGATCATCTCCATGGCCGCCGAAGACAGCAATATCTCCGAGGAAATCTTCCATGCCAATGATGAAGTGATCGGCCATAAAGAACGGATCGACTACCAATACGCCGTGATCGATCCCTTCTCTTCCACCTATGAGGTGCCCGTTTCTGACCAGCTCTTTGTGATCCAGTCCCGGATCATCAAAAAAATGGCCAGTCTGGGCCCCTGTGTCATCATCGGACGCTGCTCGGATGTGATCGTGGAAGACTCGTTCTCCGTGTTCATCTGCTCCAGCTTAAAAAAGCGGGTGGAACGGCTGCTCTCCCTGGAACAGGATGAGACTGTGGATGTAAAAAAAATGGAAGCAAGGATCCGTACCATCGACCAGAAGCGCCGGGATTACTACCAGTATTACAGCGGCAATGAATGGGGAAAGCCGAAGAATTACGATCTTTGCTTAAACAGCGGACGGCTGGGGATCCAGAAGTGTGTGGATATTGTTTCCAGCATGGTCTCTCTCACTTAAAACCGTTACGCTTTAAACAATTAAATTTTCTGTTGACAAAAGGGACCATCCGCTGTATGATGGTTTCCAGAACATGAGATTTCAGAAAGGACGCAGCAGATCATGAAGAATACCGCATGGAACGCTTCTTATTATTTCTTCTATTCTTTTCCGGGTTATTATTATAGCGCGGACTGCTTTTGCTGCGGAAAACAAACCTCTCCCGATTTCTCTTAAAGATTTCCGAAAACCAGGAGCCGGTGTTTGCATTCCCAGCAGACGCCGGTTTTTTCATGTCATAGGAATTTCAACCAGGAGGAAAACGAATATGATCATTATCTTAAAACGAAATGCCAATCCGGAGAAAGTAGAGATCCTGAAGCAGGAGCTTGAGCACAAGGGCTTTAAGCTCCATCTTTCCCAGGGAACCCAGACCTCCCTCATCGGCCTCATCGGCGACACCACATCGATCCATGAGGACTGGCTGAAGGCCATGGACGTGGTAGAGGATGTACGCCGGATCCGGGAGCCCTATAAAAAGGCCAGCCGGTCCATGCACCCGGAAAATACTGTGGTGGATGTCTGCGGCCAGAAGATCGGCGGCGGGCACTTCCAGGTCATTGCCGGTCCATGCTCCATCGAGACCAGAGAGCAGATCACCCAGGTGGCCGAGGATGTAAAGCGCTCCGGAGCCCGTCTTTTACGGGGAGGGGCCTTCAAGCCCAGGACCTCCCCCTATGCTTTCCAGGGACTCCATGAGCAGGGCCTGGATCTTCTTCTGGAGGCCAAAAAAGCCACGGGACTCCCAGTGGTCACAGAGATCATGAGCGCCGAGCACCTTCCTCTTTTTGAAGATGTGGACGTGATCCAGGTGGGAGCCAGGAATATGCAGAACTTCGAGCTTTTAAAGGAGCTGGGAAAGATCCGGAAGCCCATCCTTTTAAAGCGCGGCCTGGCCAACACCCTGGACGAGCTTTTAATGAGCGCCGAGTACATCATGGCCGGAGGAAACGAAAACGTCATCCTCTGCGAGCGGGGAATCCGCACCTTTGAGACCTCCACCAGAAATACCCTGGATATCTCCGCCATTCCCATGTTAAAGCAGAAGACCCATCTGCCGGTGATCGTGGATCCCAGCCATGCATCCGGGATCCGATTCATGGTAGAGCCCCTGGCCCTGGCAGCCATTGCCGCCGGAGCCGACGGTCTGATGATCGAGGTCCATAATGATCCGGAGAAGGCTCTCTGCGACGGAGCCCAGTCCTTAACTCCCCAGATGTTCGACACACTGATGAAAAAGATCCAGCGGACCGTGGATTTCTTCCGGATCCTGGACTGATACCCCATAAAAACAGCTATGACGGTGCCGATTGGCGGCTGTCATAGCTGTTTTCGCAGGTTCTGTTTTCCGATACATAATGGCTGTGTCGGGATCGGTTCTGGAGCGTGAAATTCTCAGCATCCGGTCCTGCCGTCTGCCTGGCCCCAGGGCTTTGGGCATATACGGCAGTTTTTTCCAGATATACCCAAAATTCCGGGGAAAACCGCCGGATTTTCCTTAAAGATCCAGATTTTTTGGGTATTGGAGAAAAAAGCACCGTTTTATGCCCAAAAGCGCCATCTATACCCTGTATAGGTATGTGCAGAATAAACTTTCATCCCTGGCAGCCTGTCTGCCCCTCAGTCCATCGCCTGGATCTGACAGACAGCTGCCGCAGTCCTCATTGGAGACGGCGAGGAGCTGCACACAGTATCTGGCCGGTATCCCAGTTAAGGACGGCTTTTCCATGCTGTAAACAAGAAGGAAGTCCGATTGCGGGCTTCTCCGCCTGCGGCGGGCCGCTTCTGCGGCATAATTCCCTTTCGCCGCATGGCGATCCCCGCGGAGCGTTTTTT